>Ga0209979_1001391_pt1 | contig 26681 bp, 28 predicted proteins | sample AnhtaG_FD_183114 | JGI IMG/M metagenome (GOLD analysis project Ga0209979, IMG submission 183114) | Deep subsurface microbial communities from Anholt, Denmark to uncover new lineages of life (NeLLi) - Anholt_01485 metaG (SPAdes) (version 2) | ecosystem: Environmental > Aquatic > Marine > Oceanic...
ATAGTGGCACATTATCTTACTAGCACGACCTCACGTTGTAACTTTGTAACTGCATCACGCACGCCCAGGCATGGCAAAGCACCGATCGATTGACCAACAGACTGCTGATAGCATATAATCGTCTGCGCAACAAGGGGGTTTGAGATGTCTGAGGGACTGAGCACGGCCCTGGTAGAGCTGAAGAGGGATGAGGCAGTAGAGATTGTGAGAAGCAAGATTGATGGAGGTGAAGACCCCCTTCAGATCCTTGAAGAGTGTCGTCGGGGCATGACCATCGTGGGTGACCGCTTCCAGAAAGGCGAGTACTTCCTCGCCGAACTGATATTGTCCGCCGAGATCTTCAAGGGAGCAGTAGCCATCCTCGAACCATATCTGGCCAGCGCCAGCAAGTCCGAGCCTCTGGGCAAGGTGGTGCTGGCCACAATGAAAGGCGACATCCACGACCTGGGCAAGAATATCCTGGCCACGCTGCTCAAGTCCCAGGGCTTTGAAGTGCACGACCTAGGGGTCGATGTGGCACCGAGCCTGGTGGTTGATAAGGTCAGGGAAACCGGGCCAGATTTCGTCGGCTTCTCGGTGCTCATAACTACTGCCTTCGAAAGCATGAAGCAGGCCGCGGCCATGCTGCGGGAGGCTGGCCTCAGAGAGCAATTCAAGCTCATGATCGGGGGAGGCGTGACCACTCCCGCGGTCAGAGACTACGTTGGGGCTGATTTCCAGACTACAGATGCTACTGAAGGTGTGGCCTACTGTATCGATGTAATGACAGGGGAACGGAGATGGTCGGCGAAACGATGAATTCCCAAGAAAGAGTGTTAGCCGCAATCCAACTGGAGAAGCCGGATCGCGTACCGATCGCTATCCTGGCAACAGCAGCACCATTCGCCCGAATCGCCGGTATTACCAACGCGGAGTTCTATAATAACGAGGATAAGGCACTTAGTGCCATATTCGAGGTGTTCGATTATGTTGGAGGGTGGGACCTGGATCTAGCCAGCCTCACCGGGAAGTCCGTACTGATGAGCAAAACAATAATGACACTGGCCCTTGGGCTCAAGCTGGCCTATCCCGGCGTGGACCTGCCCGACGACTACGCTTACCAGGCATGTGAGGAGGAGGTGCTGAAGCCTGAGGACTATGACACCATTGCGGAGATAGGCTGGCAGAAGTTTATGACCGAAGATCTCGTGTTCCGTATCTTAGACATCGCGCCAGCGGAGCTGACCAAGATAATGAATGAGATGATCCCCGTATTCTTCAAGGGGATGGAGGAGTGGGCGAAACGGGGGGTTGTTACTATGTATCCCCCCTCTCCCTTTACCTGCCACCCTTTCTTCAGCCTCTCGCTTGGCCGCTCCATGTTAAAATTCACCGAAGACCTCTACTACAACCCCGAAATTGTTGAGAAGGCTTTAAAGACAATGACCCGCGAGTTCATCGAGACCACAATCAACGGTGCCAAGCTCTTCAACAGCAATATAACGCTCATCGTAGAGGAACGGGCTGGATGCTTTTTTTATCCCCCGCACATTTTCGAACGCTTCTGGTGGCCCTATACTCAGGAAATTGTGGACGCGTTCTGGTCCGAGGGGATCGTTACTTGGTTCCACCTAGATACAAACTGGGATAAAAACATCCCCTACTTCAAGCATCTACCCCGGGGCTCGGTGGCTCTGGCGCTCGACGGCACCACCGACATCTTTGCCGTTAAAGAGGTGCTCCGCAATCATGCCTGCCTCGTCGGCGACGTGCACCCCACGCTGCTGTCCATCGGTAAGCCGGAAGAGGTGGAGGCTTACTGTAAAAAGTTAATCGACGAAGTTGGCGGAGACGGTGGGTTCTTCCTATCCTCTGGATGCGAGCTTCCCGCCGCCATCAAAGCGGAGAATCTGAGGGCGATGGTCCAAACAGGCAAAACCTACGAGCTTTCTAAGAAGTGAAGTTGCAGAAAATCGATTTTGAGCCCATAGGCCGGCGCGGCGAATGCCCCGCCGGTCAATCGCTTCTGGAGGCGGCGCACCAACTGGGAGTGGAACTGGTCAGCCTGTGCGGGGGCAAGGGAACCTGCCACCGCTGCAAGGTACAGTTGCTGGCAGGGCGCGTCTCGCCACCAACTGAGAATGAAAAAGGAACCCTCTCCCCTCAAGAACTGAAAAACGGCTATCGCCTTGCCTGCGAGACGTACCCGCTTGGCGATTGCAAACTGGGCGTGCCGCCTGAGTCCCTGACGGCACCCCAGCGCACCCAGGTAGAAGGCTTGGAGGTAGCCATTAGCCCGGAGCCGCCTGTTCGCGCCTACCACTTCGAGTTACCACCGCCCTCAATAGAGGACCTGCGCGCCGATGCCAAACGGGTTCTTGAGACGCTCTACCAGCAACACCAGGTTCGCTGCGGTACCATCGACCTTGAGGTCCTGCGTACCCTCTCGCCCCAACTGCGATCCGTGAACTGGCAAGCTCAGGCTTCAGTGCGGGGTGACGAAGTCGTCGCCATTCGTCCGTGGCCCAGCCGCCAACTGGGGCTGGCGGTAGATGTCGGCACCACCAAGATAGCGGGTTACCTGCTTGATTTGGATAGCGGTCAGACGCTTGCTGCCCAGGGCATTATGAATCCTCAGATTGCCTCCGGCGAGGACGTCATCAGCCGCATCACCTATATTGGGAAGTCATCCTCCGCAGCGGCGCGGCTCCAGAGGCTGGTTATAAAGGCACTAAACCAGCTGATCGTTGACCTCTGTGCCGAGGCCGAGGCCGAAGCGGAGGAAATCCTTGAGATAGTGGTCGTGGGCAACACTGCCATGCACCACCTATTGCTGCGTTTGCCGGTGGCGCAACTTGCCCTGTCCCCTTTCCTGCCCGTGGTCAGCGAGGCCCTGGACATTAAAGCTCGTGATCTTGGGCTCCGTATCGCCCCGGGCGCTTACGTGCACCTGTTACCCAACATCGCCGGCTTTGTGGGCGCCGACCATGTGGCCATGTTGTTGGCTACGGAGGTCTGGCAGACCAGCGGGGTCACGCTGGCACTGGACATCGGTACCAACACCGAGGTGGCCTTGGTAAGCGATGGTGAGATCGCCAGTGTCTCCTGCGCCTCCGGCCCTGCTTTCGAGGGGGCACATATCAAGGATGGCATGAGAGCGGCACCTGGGGCCATAGAGCGGCTGCGGCTAGTAGATGACGCGGTCGAATACCAGACCATCGGTGGCGCGACGCCAGTTGGCCTCTGTGGCTCCGGTATCCTCGATGCTATCGCCCAGCTTCACCTGGCTGGTGTGCTGGATGCCAGTGGGAGGATGGGCGATCACCCGCGAGTGCGTACTGTGGGGAAGCAACGCGAGTTCGTGCTGGTCAGCGAGGAGGAGCGAGAGGGATGGGGGGAGCGAGAAAAGCGGCCGGCAATCACCATCACACAGCGTGATGTGCGCGAGCTGCAATTAGCCAAGGGAGCAATATGCAGCGGCATTCAAGTGCTGCTGGAGGCAACGGGCCACGCCGTGCCGGAGATTGAACAGGTCATCATTGCTGGGGCTTTTGGCAGCTACATTGATGTGGAAAGCGCGATGACGATTGGGATGTTACCACGGTTGCCTCTGGGCCGCTTTCGGCAGGTAGGAAACGCTGCTGGCATGGGAGCCAAGCTGGCCCTGATATCCCAGCATCAGCGGATCGAGGCCCAAAGGATAGCCAATCGAGTCCGGTATATCGAATTGACAACTGCCCCTCATTTTACACAGACTTTCATCAACGCGACATACATTGGATATCAGGAGATTGGTTGATTTCCCAGCACTTGAAGTCGAACAAGTGCGATATGGCACAGTGTGACGAAATGTTCAGTATCACCTGATGATTAGCTAACTTGACTTCCAGATACGACGGGGATAATATCGGTTTGACCAGTGATGAGGGTTGCCTTATCACAAACTGAAATGGGAATTCCAGGATGAAACGCAGGTGATATAATATCCGTAGTTCTGAACGCAAAGAGTGCCATGTTCAGCAGGAGCAGAAGTTAACAACTAAATGTGGTTCCGAGATGGGCAAAGCAACGGGCCCCAGGTGAGGAGGATTAACCAGGACGGCTGGGCTGCCGAAGGCCGAGCTGGTTATTATGAGCCGTTCTCACCGGAGAGAGTTTTTCTTATTTGACAGGAGCATTATTGATGTCGAGCTTGAATGGAAATGTGCAGTAATTAGGTGGTGAATTATTAAAAAAATTACGTTAATAATGGTTATTACTTCTGTAATTATTGCAGCGGTTGTCGGTGTGGTCTTAGTGGTATTGTATGCAACAGGTGGCGAACCAGTACCTACGCCAACGTCAACGCCAACGCCAACTCCAACGTGTGAAGCGGGAGTGATATGCGTAACCGCCCGACAACTATGCGACGATTATGACGACAATGAAATAGCTGCAGACCACAAGTATAAAGGGCAGATTCTTGAGGTATCTGGGACAATAGATGAGATAATGAGACTTCCCTTAACTGATGAGCCCTTCCTTACACTGGATTGTGGATTACTTATCGATGTTTGGTGTTACTTTGATAAGGCAGATGAGTCTTTGATGCTAGAGGTAGTGGAAGGGGACTATGTATCAGTTCGAGGTGAATGCACCGGTAAAAGCCTGCTCGAACAGCCACAACTAGCGCATAGCACTTCGGTTCAAGTTGTTGCAGCTCCAGATGATGGCGATGATGGATGGTGTTTCATTGCTACCGCTGCCTACGGCTCTTATCTGGACAGCCATGTTGATATTCTACGCGAGTTCCGCGATAGCTACCTGATGACAAACCCCGTGGGCCGAGGCCTGGTGACGGTCTACTACAGGCTCAGCCCGCCGGTGGCCCAGCTCATCGATGACCATCCCAGTTTAAAACCTATAGTGAGAGCTGGGCTATGGCCTGCTGTAGCTCTGAGCACAGTGGCTGTCAGCACGACATTGGCACAGAAGATAGCCATTGTCGGTGGGCTAGCGTTGGTTTTTTACACTTTGGTGTTATGGCTGAAGAGACGGGCTCTTAGAAGGTTGACAGGCTGATTTCATAGCTGGCCGCTCCGGTAAGAAGTCCTTGCCGGGCACTCGGTTTACAAGTCGCAATTCTATCCCCGCATCCGCCTCACCCATAGCCTCCTTGACCCAATCCGGTGGATTATGTCTCCCCACAGGATTTCCGCATTTATGCCCAGGCACTTATACCTCTTTCGGTTGACATTAAAGGCGATAAGGATTCTTTTTCCTAGCTGTATCTGCAATGAGTCCGGCATCCAATAGCGTCGTCACAGTCGCCTCATAACCCCTATCAACCATTCCTCTCCAAGTTTTCACGTCTTTATTCACGCTGAAATCAAGCCCGTGATAGCCCTTAAGTGGGATATGAACCTCGTAGTAAGGATAGGTTGCCTTAATACTTGAGCGCCATGGTTCGGTCAACGTCAACTCAGAGGCCAGGGCGACATCAACAACCCTCAGCACACGTTCTATGGCGATGAACTCGCCGAATGCCCCCCCCGGTGAGAGGAAGGCGAACACTGGGTTTTTAGCAAGTGCTTCGAGGTTACGTGGTGATAGTCCCTCTCTGGAGCCGGGCATGTGCCACTTTGGCTCGGGGCAGCCCCAATCAGAGGGTGCATCCAAGTCTTGGTCAAGAGTGAAACCTATCTTGGGTCTTGCATTGTCCTCTGCGCTGGGCTGAAAGTAACCCTCGTGTCCTCCGGTGAAGAGCCAGAAGGGGAAACTGCTAACTATTCCGCCGTCCATTATCTCAAATGTTTTGCCTCTTCTACTGTACTTCCTGGGCTCAAAGAACAGGGGAACACTCATAGAATCTCGCACCGCCAGTGCTACTTCCATATTGCCAGCCGTAAGCTTGGTCAGGACCTGCATATGCTTTGAATTGGCTACGTGGGAGGTGTTGGCCGAAATAATACCAAGCTCGAGAGGTAGATCCTTGAACCGAACTGAGCGCATGGGTAGACCTCTGGATTCCCAGACTTTTGCCTCTAAGAGTGCTTTTATCGTTTTATAGAGGACCTGGCCTTTGAAAAACCCACCTTCGAAGGTCCAGTTAACAAAGAGACGATAATCTCTGACCGTATCAGTGAATGCCTTCCAGGCAGCATCGGCTATGTCTTCTCGCAGATGCTCTAGTTTAATTGGCACGAAACTTCCGATCGCAGGCGTATCGTCCGGGTAAAAGTGCAAAGCTTTATTCAGAACAGCCTTGATACGGTCCCGAAAATGGTCCAATCTTCCGAATGATATAGCGATGATTCTATCGGTGAGGTCATCTACCAGCTTATCGCGAGCTGGGAGTCCGGTTAGTTTCCTACTGAGAAGCTCGTCCACAGCATTCAGCTTGATGGCTTTCCAGAGATACGTCTTTCTCATGATTGTAGAACTTATATCGCTCGAGGATTCAGGGAAGTCCAGGAAACGGGAAAGATCAATAGGTTCTGTTATCGAGGACGGCAGTGAGTCGGGTCTATCAATGGCTAGATCTGGCGGAGCTAAAAGCCATTCCAGCTCAGCAGACTCATAGCCTGCTGCGACCAGTGCTGCGACCATGGAGCCTGCCGATGTCCCTGCAACGCGTGTGAACCAAAAACCTTGTTCTTGGACTGCTCTGAGAGCACCAACATAGGCGATTCCTAATGATCCGCCCCCGGAGAAGATTCCATCCAATTTATCAGTTCTATGCACTGGTGGCCTCTCGCTTGTCTCTGTCTCATAAATGGGCTACGAATCAACTATGGTCCTGGTACAACACTCACCGTTGTCGAGTGTATTGAGATTACTGAAAACCTTTCCAGTTTGGCCCTACTCTACCACAGGGAGGGCTAACGCTCAACAACTATTCATTGTCAATACTTCTATGTGGAAAATCTAATCGCGGTAAGCGAAATGCGTATCAGCATGGCAAGGTAAGTGGTATGCTTTTAATGGAGGGGGCGAGCTGCCTGCGTGGAGTAAGGCAAGCAAGAGACGGTCAGTCAGTTATCACGAATCCATAGTTACTGCGTAGGCAATAAGAAGGAAGGATAGTAATGGGAATCCTGGATTTTAGCGCTTTGAAATCCATTGAAGATGTCACTATTTACAAAACATGAGCGACCAAGAAGAATTCCAGACCAATGGTGAGAATTCCCCTGGCTCAAATCCCAGGGCTGAATCGCCGGCAGAGGAGAATAGGAGAGCCGCAAACGGTAGCTTGCCTTGCAGGTCGGAGACCTTGTATACTACGAAGGTTAGAAGTTAGAAAAGATGCTTGTATGCAATGCATTGTTTATCCCTCCTTGGTGGTTCTTATTAGACCTATTCCTAATTAGATTCAAGTGAAAAGAGATTATGAAGAAGGGACGAAAGTTAATATGGAGACAAGGGAAGTAGTACTGGTAGACTATGCACGAACTCCAGAGGGGAGAGGAGCAGCAAAGGGAAAGCCAGGGTTCTTTGATGCTTGCCGTTCTGATGATTTGGGGATCGTTGTAATAGAGGACTTGTTAAGGCGAACCAGAATAGACCGTAGCGCAATTGACGGCATATACTCGGGCTCGCCAAACTTGAGTTACGTGCAGGGTAATATGGGCAGAGCAATGGCCTTAATGACCTGCGGTTATGACACCCCTGCTCTTACTGTCGACCGGGCGTGTACTTCTGGCATGACGACCGGTATGATTGCCGTTATGGAAATTATGCTGGGCTACGGAGACATCTATATTGCCGGCGGGATTGAGAGCTGCTCTAGTTTTCCCATTCCTACAATCACTCCTGACTCAGATATGGCTGCACTGCTGGAGAAGTTTGGTAGGGAACGCTACTGGCCAAATCCAAAGCTATTCAGCACGGTTGATATCAGTATATTGGTAGGTATGGGTCTGACTGCTGAAAGGCTGGCGAAGGAATATAAACTGACCAGGGAGGAGCATGACCAATGGGCATGGCGTAGCAATATGAGGGCTGCGGCGGCTTATCGAGAGGGGAAGTTTAAAAACGAGATAATCCCAATGGAGGCTAAGCTGGCGGATGGAACGATAAAGATTGTGGATTATGATGAAACGGTGAGACCCGATTCAACCATTGAGAAGATACGAAGCCTTCAACCCCTCTATTCCGCCGGTGGGGTGATTACTGCTGCTAGTGCATCTACGGAGAATGACGGAGCCGCATTCGGGGTCTATATGTCAAAAGAGAAGGCGAAGGAATTGGGATTGGTGCCGATGTGTACTATAAGGGAGATGGCCCATGTTGCATGTGACCCTGGAAACATGGGATATAGCGCTATCAAGGCGACAAGGAAGGTCTCGGAGAGGTCAGGTATATCCGTGGATGATATAGATGTTTGGCAGAGCAACGAGGCCTTTGCAACTGTACCGCTAGCTCTATGCAAAGACTTGGGGATAGACTTAGAGAAGGTAAATGTCAATGGGTGCGCATGTTGCATCGGACATGCGATAGGAGCTAGCGGGATACGGGTGCTTGGGACAGCCGCTTATGAGATGAATCGTAGAGGGTCCAGATATGGCTGCGCATCTATATGTGGTGGCTGGGGCCAGGGGACGGCAGTGATTCTAGAAAGGGAAAATTACTGGGATGGTCGTCGTGCCTGGGAACTGGGTGGAGTCCCAACACCAGCACGCTATCCATATACTGATCCATTCCCTGGGTTTCCCCCTGAAGTATTGGCTGAATCCTAAATAAGGCTATCACGGCTACTATGAATCAGCGGTGGAACATCTGAGATTCAGAGGTGTCTCATTGTAAAAACCCTGGAACTTTAATGGGGAAAGAGGAAACATGCCTATCATTTATGAGAAGAAAGGACGCATTGCGATAGTTACGATTAATCGTCCGGAGGCACGAAATTCACTTGATTTCGAGACCATGGGGCAGCTGGCCAAGGCCTGGTTGGACTTTCGAGACGATCCCAATCTCTGGGTGGCCATTCTAACCGGCGCCGGAGATAGAGATTTTTGCGTTGGCGCAGACCTTAAGAAGTTTATCCCCGCAGTGACGGAGCAGATCGATGAGCTCGCCAGCGGGGAGAAGTCACTCCTGGGAGACGAGTATCCCCCGAACGCCCCCCTTGTGGCGGTGCTTCGTGAAGGAGACATCTGGAAGCCGATTATCGGGGCGGTAAACGGAATATGCTCCTCCGGCGGTTTGGAGATGTTGCAGGGTACCGATATTCGCATTGCCGCAGAGCATGCCACGTTTTCCATTGCAGAGCCGAAGCGCGGCCTTTTCCCCGGAGGCGGTTCGACGGTGAGGCTACCCCGTCAGATTCCCTTTGTACGGGCCATGGAGATTCTGCTAACGTGTGAATTCATCACCGCACAACAGGCCTACGAGATCGGCCTGATTAACCAGGTTGTTTCGAAAAAAGAACTGATGGCCACCGCCGTGAAGATCGCCGAGAAGATCTGCGAAAACGCTCCGCTAGCTATCCAGGCCATCAAGAGGTCGGTGAGAAAGGGCATGAATCTTTCTATGGATGAGGCATTAGACATGGAACTAAAGATTGCTGCCGAGGTTTTTATGACCGAGGATGCCAAGGAAGGCCCTCGGGCCTTCGTAGAAAAGCGAAAGCCGGTTTGGAAAGGGCGGTGAATGTACGGTTCGGCGGAGGGCAATAAACCGGGGTTCCCCAGGCGTAGAAGGATATAGGAGTGGGAGTGATGAGCCTGAAGGATAAATGTGCCATAGTGGGTATTGGCTTTTCAGAGTTTGGAAAGAAGGTTCCTAAAAGCACTATGACACTTACCCTTGAGGGCTGCAAGCGAGCCATTGAGGATGCCGGGCTTACTAAGGACGATGTGGACGGACTCCTTGTTGTATTACCTGCTCAGGAAGGAGAGCGGCACGGCTGGGTATGCCGACTGTGTTCATATCTAGGCATCTCCTCAACATTTAGCGCTGGCCTGGATATAGGAGGTGCCACTCCTATCGCCATGGTTCAACTGGCGGCTATGGCAATAGATGCCGGGATGTGTAACACCGTCCTGTGTTGTTATGGGTGGCAGAACAGCCCCATGGGGATACCGCTTTCTATGCCCCCGGGGTTGGATTTCACTGCACCCTATGGGGATTTGGCGGCATTGCCGTTTAAAGCACAGGTCGCTCGTAGACATATGCACCTTTTTGGTACCACCAGCAGGCAAATGGGGGCAGTTGCTGTTACCTTCCGTAGGCATGCTTGCATGAACCCGGATGCGCAGATGTATGAGAAGGGACCGATAACTATCGAGGATCACCAGAATTCGCGCATGATAGTGGAACCGCTACGCCTGCTGGACAACGCCCCGATCACCGACAGTGGTGGAGCAGTGGTGGTAACCTCAGCAAAGAGAGCCAAATACCTGAGGCATCGCCCGGTATACATAAGTGGCATGGGACAAGCCCACTCCGGAGAGTTTATGCGACCTTGGAGAGACCCAAGATATCCTGAAGGTACTTTTGAGGGGGGCAAAGCCGCCGAGATAGCCTTCGGTATGGCGGGCGTTAGTCACAAAGATATTGACGTCGCTCAATTCTACGATGGATTTACTATCCTTGTTATTATAGAGCTGGAAGCCTATGGCTTTTGTAATCCTGGAGAGGGTGGCCCCTTTGTTGAGGAGGGAAGGCTAGAATTGGGTAGCGAACTCCCTTCCAACACCGCAGGCGGTCTGCTTTCTGAGGGCCACCTGATGGGGATGGGGCATATTGCGGAGGCAGTTCGACAGTTGCGTGGCGAGTGTGGGGAGCGACAGGTTAAGGATGCTGAGGTAGCATTCGTTTCCGGTTACGGAGGGTCTCCCCATGAGTATCCCATTTCATTTAGCTATTCCACTTTGATTTTGACGAGGTGACCTGGTGGTAGGCAAGTTCGAAGGTATCGACATACCCAAACCAATACCAGCACTAACCGAAGACTCCAAGCCATACTGGGAGGGTTGCAGGCGACATGAATTGCTAGTTCAGCGCTGTCAGGATTGCGGTCATTATCGCTTTCCGCCCAGTGGACTTTGTCCTAAGTGCATGAGCACGAACACAGAGTGGGCCAGGGTCAGTGGCCAGGGGAAGGTATACTCCTGGACCATTTTCCACTACGTGTATCACCCCGCCTTTTCCAAGGACATTCCCTATAACGTAGCGATTGTGCAGCTTGAAGAAGGCCCTCTGCTTCATACGAATATTGTGGGATGTAAGAATGAAGACATCCACATAGGCATGCCGGTAGAGGTCGTGTTCGAGGATATAAACGAGGAAATAAGCCTGCCCAAATTCCGGCCCCTTTCTGCATGACGGATCATGTGCCCAGGGGCTTGAGAGCAGGTACAGTTACTCCAGGGACGTGTTACCATATACTTGAGGAGGCGAAAGCAGATGGATTTCAGATTCACCGAGGAACAGGAAGCCTTCCGCAACACCATTCGCACCTTTATCAAGCGCGAGACATCCCGCGAATTGGATCGGCAACTGGAGGAGGAAGGACGCTTCCCCTTTGAATTGGCAGACAAGATGGCCCAGACGGAACTCCTGGGCCTTCCCTTCCCGCAGGAATATGGCGGTGTTGGCGGAAATGTCATGGACTTCATAGTGGCCGTCGAGGAGCTGGCATACGGGAGCGAGGCAGCCTGTGCGCTCTTTCTAGGTCCTGTTTTCTTCGCCGGCGAGATGATCCATCTTAACGGAAGCGAAAAGCAAAAGAAGAAGTACCTTCCGCTCATTTCTCAGGGGAAGATGAGGGGGGCATTCGCTTTAACCGAGCCTGACGCCGGCTCCGATGCTTCTGCTATTACAACGAGTGCTGTCCCGGATGGGGATTATTACGTGATCAATGGTCACAAGACCATGATAACCGGGGTAGACATTGCAGATTTTATTATGACCTGTACCAAGACAGATAAAGAGTGCCGGAGATACGAAGGAATTACCATATTTATGGTGCCCAGCAATGCCGAAGGCCTGACGGTGCGAAAAATGAAGAAGCTGGGAAACAATATTCTCAGCACATGTGAAATATTCTACGATGATGTGCGAGTGCCCAAGGAAGCCATCATGGGCGGTCCCGAAGGTCTCAACAAGGGCTGGTGGCAGATGATAAACAATCTGGACATTGAGAGGATAATGATTGCTGCGCTCTATACCGCTATCGCCCAACGTGCTTATGATGATGCACTCGCCTATGCCAAGGAACGAAAACAGTTCGGTCGTCCCATTTCGGAGTACCAGATGATCCAGCAACTGCTGGCGGATATGCTGGTTGAGATTCGCGCCTCCCGCCTGCTAACCTATCATGCGGGGTGGCTGAAGCAGCAAGGCGAGTTTTGCTCACTGGAATGCTCCATTGCAAAAATACACGCAACGGAAACGGCAAAGAAGGTTACCATCGATGGGATGCAAGTGCTGGGCGGATACGGGTACATGATGGAATACGATATGCAGCGTTACCTGCGGAATGCACTTCTGGGAACGGTTGGAGGGGGGACAAATCAGATCCAGAGGCTCATCATTGCCAAGCTTGAAGGAATGATGTAGCCCAGAGCAACCTTCTTTTTCCATCTCATTAAATTAAGGGGGCTGTGCCATGGAAGCGAGCATGCTGGAAAAGAGGCGCGTACCGAACTATTTTAAGAAGTTCTTGCATCTGGTCATTCGGAACCGCTCCATAAATACAAGGAATTTTGTCGACCGCCTCGCAGAGGTATATGGAGATCGCCCCGTCTTCTTTCTGGACAGAGAGCTTTCCTATTCTTTCTTTTCGGGTAGCGAGATCAGCTACCGGACTCTCTCTCAATTTACCAACCGGATCGGTAACGCACTTCTGCGGCTGGGGGTGAAGCAGGGGGATAGGGTGGGACTGGTCACGTATAACCGGGTCGAGCTGGCCTTTGCCGAATTTGCCTGTATGAAAATCGGAGCTATTCCCGTCCCCTTGAATTTCATGCTAAAGGCCAATGAGATCAACTATCAGATGGAAAACAGTGGCTCCACGGTATTGCTAACCGACTACGATATCTTTCATAACAATATCCAGGACCCGGGTAGGGTGCCTGCCATCGAAACATGGATCATGGTGACCGAAGGCGAAAAGCCCGATGGGTTTTACTCACTGAAGGAGATCCTGGAAGATGCCTCCGAAAATCTCAAGCCGGCCCCTCTTTCAAGTAAGGACGATGTGGTGATCATCTTTTACACCTCCGGAACAACGGGCGTACCGAGGGGCGCGATGCTGACCGACCGGAACATGATGTATACCGTTAGAAGGTATTGCCTTCTGCTTGGAATTCCCCCCACAAACAGGAAGCAGCTGGCGCTACTGGTGATGCCGGTGGCGCACACCAGCGGTCATCAGAACCTTCTGATCCTGCTTTCTATGGCGATACCCATGTATTTCGTGGGCCGCTTCGATCCAGCAGATATCCTTACCAAGATAGAGAAGTACCGTGTAACCTTCTTCGCCGGGATCCCAACGATGTTCAAGATGCTGCTTCAGGCAGGTGCAGAACAGCACGACCTTACCTCGATTCAACTATGGGGGGGCGGCGCCGACGCGTTCCCTCCCGACCTTGTCAAAAGGTTTCGGGAGCTGTCCAAGCGAAAAAAATGGGGGATAACCATCAAGCCTTTGTTCGTCCATGGCTATGGCATGGCGGAAACAGCGGGACATGTATGTATTAGCCCTCCCTGGGGGCCACAGTGCGCGGGATGGGTAGTCCCCGGAATTCATTACCGAATTGTCGATCAGGATGGAAATCCAGTAAAGAAAGGGGAGCCCGGGGAGTTGGAAGTCAAGGGGCCGAATATAATGAAGGGATATTGGAATGACCCCGATAAAACGGAGAATGCCTTTCGGGAAGGGTGGTTTCGTACCGGCGATATCATGAGAATGGGAAAATGGCGAGTGCTGGAGTTCGTTGAGCGCGAGAAGGACGTGATAAAATGCGCCGGATACAGCATCTTTCCCACCGAACTTGAGCACCACCTGTCAGAACATCCAAAGATTGAACGAGCCGTTGTAGTGGGAGTCCCTCACCCTATAAAGGGAGAGATGCCGGTTGCGGTTATCAAGCTCAAGGAAGGAGAGCAGGCTACAGAGGAAGAGCTCCAGGTCTGGGCGGATGAACGAATCGCACCTTACAAGCGCCCGCGCAGGTACTTGTTTGTGGACTCCATCCCCATGACCTTTAGTCTCAAGCCCTTGAGAAAGGCTCTGCGCGAGGTTGCGATCCAAACCCTGGGGACAGATTGGGACACCCAGTAAAACCAGCGAGAATGGAGACTTTTCCCGGCGAGAGACCTTGGAAAGGCTGGAAAGAAGTGGCACACCGTCTGAAGAAGCTGGGACTCCTTTCAGGGTCCCAGAGCGGGAAAGCAGGACAGAGGCGCTCCATTGGCCAGAGTTGAACGCAGGACTCGACTTAAGGCACCGGTCAGCGAGGTGTTCGCCTACATCGCTGATTTTCGAACCATAAAGGATTACAATCCATCCATCCTTCAGGTCGTCGGTGCGGCGGTCGGCCCTCCGGCAAAGGGCAGCCGCTACGAAATCACCCTTTCCATGTTCGGCAGGAAAATCCGGCCTGTATTGACCATCACAGACATGAAAGAAAATGAGCTGATCGCGACAAGGCTCGATTCCTTTATTCCCGCCATTGAGCAGCGCTTGTTTAAACAGGTGGGAAGCGAGACCGACTTTTTCTTTACTATCGAGTTCTCTTCAGGGTGGCCACTTATCGGGCCTCTGATAGATACCATCCTGGTTAAACTTTTTGCCGGGCGCCAGGCTGAGACGGAGGTCCGGTTACTTGAAAAACGATTTAACCCGTAAGCTGAACGGTGACCGGGCCAGTGAAACAGGATTTATATTTCCCTAATATTGTTATTCAATGGCTAAGGGAAATATGCCGACGCGCTACCCGGCTTATTTTTAAATCGACTCCTGCTTCACCAAGTGAATCTTGTATCCTTGCGTTATTCTCCACGATTACCGACGCGATTGCCCCGGCTATTATTTCTATTTGATACTTATTGAAGTGCGCGACATGCCCGGGACGCGTTCTCAATTCCTCGGTCACCCTCGATTCAATATGTGCCTCTTCCATACCGAACGGCATGACTCTCACCCCCTATGTAGAATTGACCTCCTCGTAATGCCTATGATCTCTCTCCAAATCCGCCAGGCAGAGCCGGTGTTTTGAATACTATCTATCGCTCCAGGGCTGGCAATCGCTAAGGGCTGTGCTCCCACGTGCCTTGGCCCTATAGCCTGGCGTACTGCTCCAGTGGCACCACGTATCTATTGGGTCGAGAGTAACCGCTGTTGCGCAGCATTTATTCAAGTCTTCGGTGACCTGTAATACTCATGGTATTCTAGTATTGCGGCAAGGCAGTGACCATAGTTTGACTACCCAATCAATTCCCATATTCCTTCACTATTTCGGGCGACGGTATACTTAGATTCATCCCGCAACAGGAACAAACTCCCATCCTGCAGCTTAATCAGCAGCGGCTTTGGCTCGGTGAACGCATGCCGGTATCGCTCGGAACCATTGGTGTAGACAAGCTCATCCAGCCTACCGAATACCTGGGGCTTCTCACCCATTGGCTCTGACAGCCGGAGGCCGATACCCGCCAGCACCGCTTTTTCCCTCAGCGTATCTACGCTTTGCCCCGTGAGTGAAGCCATCGTGTTCAGCATTTCATCTACCCAAGTTCTCTCGTTGTCCATTTTGCCTTCGAGTGAATATTGCGTCTTTGTGTTATTCTCCGCGATGACCGATGCGATTGCCTGGGATATTGCTTCTATTTGATAATTATTGAAGCGGGCGACATGCCCAGGACGCTTTCTCAATTCCTCGACCACCCTCGATTCAATTTCCTCCTTTTCCATACCGAACGACATAACACTCACCTCCCTGAAGAACGCATTATCATTCTCAGCAACCATTTTCCTTGTAGCAAACTACTCAGTGTCACGGTAACCGTCTTATTGTCGCATACAACTAATTGCTATGAGAGGATAGGTGCGTTTATTCGATGACTGCACCCGTGCCTCATACGAGGGTCTGCACCTCAACTAGGGCAGAGCTAAAATGAGAACATGAACTGCCGAAAATCGCGAGTCTATCTTGTGATCTATGATCCTCTAGTGAACAGCTTGAGGATAATTGTCTAGAGTGGTGCAGATGGGAGTAATATGATTGGAGTCGTTCGACCTGGCCTTTGCCTCGAGGGCAGCCCACGGGGAAATCAATAGGATAAGAATCAAGATGGAAGATAATATAAAAAAGTTGAGCCGTCTTTCTACTCAAGTGTCACTCTCATTAATGAGTAGTTTCGCCTCCGCCCCGCCGCTTGTTTACTAAGTCGGGAAAGGCCCTGCGAGGATGTGTGTCTTGTCCGAGAGTCGCCGTCATCTACTTGGCTTAGATTCTATTACCGACAGTTCTCCGCTGTCAATCAATTTATGCACCACATCGCGAGAATGCGTTATCAAGCTTAATAACTCGGGTTAGCCGGGTGCATGCTGGGGGTATTCGTCTACGGGCCATAACAGGCACATGTATGCCCGTCACAAAGTGACTGGTATGCTTTTTGTGGCTAAGGCAGTATTGAGGTAGATTACATAGAGAAGCGTTGTGATAGCGAATCAAATGAGTTGTAGCAGAAAAGTTTCAACTAATGGGGCTATATGCCTAAATTAATGAAGGGGTAAGTTGTTGGATTGTCGTGCGTGTTGCATGAGGTAAAAACCGATGTGTAAAGTAGGGTTAATATGGGGGAGCTGAAGTTTTATTCCCTTTGGGTGAGGATTCCCTAACATAAAGAAATCTACTGCTTTACCCACACTACGCCATCATCATCGATTATTCTGCTACCTCTTATTTCCGCCCTCGTTGCTACGGGATGCCCTTCCCACTTCATTATTAATTCGTCGCCGTTATAGCTCCATGTTCCTTGAGTTCCAGTTCCTCCCTCATACAAGTAGGATATACGACCGCTACGGAGTTCTATGTAATTACTTGAATCTACTTGTTGAACATATGTGCCACATTGAAGACAAATGCTTGGAACACAAGCCAATATATCTACATCTCCTTCACAGGCAAGTCCAGACACCAGCAATATACCCAAGAGCAATACTACAGCGATTCTTGCCTTTTTCATTGTCTTCTTGTGGTGCTGAGCATACTCCAGGGAGCTTTACCTGTCAATGCTGTTGGCTATAAGAGAGGAGCTGCCAATCTCGGTAGCCTCCCATAGTCTGCCTGGCTGGGCAGTAACAAGCATATGTATGCCCGAGATGGCAATGAAATTGGAAGCCCCCAAATTGTGGCAGTCATTTATAGGAGAGCCCATCTCTGTTCCCATTTTGAGCTTATTCCATTACCTACCCGACTTTTTGGGACATGATATTCATGTACAGGGCTTTGGTATTTATTGGGGGCAGTGTTTCCTCCTCTTTTTTCTGTAACTGGATAGCATCCAATGTGCAGTTTGCAACACAATTCCCGCAGCCGATGCAACGGTCACGGTTAACTGTAGCCACGTCATTCACCATTGCCAGGGCCTCTAACTGGCATAGGTCGACACAGGTCTCACAGCCATTGCACACGTCAGGGTCCACCTTCGCATAATAATTGGTTGCATATAATTCTGCCGGGCAGGGGAATTTTTTTAATGTTGTCAGAATTGCACAGCAATCTCCGCAGCAGCAGCAAATATAATGCGGCCGCTGTGAGTTTTCCGGTTGCAGCACTAACCCCGCTTCTTCGGCCTTCTTTAAAATGGCAAAGGCTTCCTCCTTGGTGATAGAGCGGGCAAGTCCCAAATTGAGGTGATGCTCAGCCGCACCACGAAATATCAGACATGTCTCACGAAGGTCAGTGTGACGGCAACTTTCACCAATAACGTCCTTGGCCTGTCGGCAAACGCAGTTAGCCACTGCAATTTGACCGTCTATGCTATCGACAATTTGTCTCACATTGTCGTAGGTGCTGACGTTATGTTCATAAGTAATACTTTTCTCTATCGGGATGGTGCGCAATTGGGTGATTTTGGTCCTGTATAATTCCTGGCCAAATGCTTCATCTAGATACTGCAGCATGTCTTCGGTGAAACCCTTGGTGAGCCGCTCTACCTGCAATTCGAATATTCCTACAGCGAGCATCGCATTACCATAGTATTTCTCATCATCTTTCTTTCTTGTCAAAATGATCCCTTTATAGACCATGTGGTCCAAAACTTGTTCTAATTCCTCGATAGACATTCCTGTTTTTCTCATACGTTTGTAAATTTGATCCAGTGGCTCTGGTATCATGGGAAGTCGTGTTGCTATTTTTGCCTCTTCTGGAGTGAAGAGGTGTTTCAATATACGAATTTCAACACCTGATTTCGTCGGCGGGTAACCTATGGGCAGCTCATCCAAGTGTTTTTGCAGGGCTCGATAAACCTGACTCTCAGTGGTCATTTTATTCTCCTCTTGTAATTTCGTTCAACAGCGAATGGACAGGCTCTGAGTTCCTCGGATCCGCCTGGCTGGGCTATTTCGTCTTCGTTCTCTTCGATTTGCGTCTGTTGGCCTTCTTAGCGTGAACTTTATCCTGCGCCTTGTTGCGGAATCCCTTCATTCGAAACCAAGATGGAGTGCGATAACCTTTCATAGGTTCTCCGCCTTAAATCAAACAAAGTCTCTGTCCAAAGCCGCCTGGCTGGGCTGCTACCCTTGCTGCTCGCTCTCCTTTGACCACTCCTGCATCATCTTCTTTACCCGCTCTGCGAGCTTTGGGTTTGACCGCAGCCTATCAATGAATATGGGGCAGCCCTCGAGAAGCGAGTTTTGAGCCGCTGTTGCCATGCTCGACAGGAGCTGCGATATGCCATATGGCGTTCCCGTCATTGACGCACCAGGCATTGAAGACTCCATTTGCCTTCTCAGGTCTTCTTCCGTCACCCGTATCGGCAGCACGCAGTTCTTATACCAGGAGCAAGTCTTGCACTGGACTAGTGCTTGTGCTTCATCGAAAATATCACTCATGTTTAACCTTCCCCCCAATCCGTCTGTCCGGGCTCTTTGCACTATTATAGCACTGTCAGGCTTCGCTGGGCAGCCTTAAAAAAGAGGCTAGCAGGCAATTTGCCTGCTAGCCTGCCCCGGGGTGCCCTGCCCTCGAAATGGGTATCATCCTAGCTGAGTTTAGCCCCTATATTTCTTTTCTTCTTTCCCCATAGCGCCCAGGGGCATTTCCAGTATGGGGACTCTATGTATCGTTGCGCCTGCGAGCATCGGTGGGTAGCTTACCGCAGCAATCGCCTCAGCGCTCTCAGCCTCAACGATGGAGAAGCTGACCACTGTGTTCGGAGGAACCCCGGGAAAGGGGGTTCCTAGACACAGGTAGCTAGCCTCAACCTTTATCCCCGAAGGGGGAGTGGCCCATACCTTATCGGAAGCCTGTACTACCGCCGGTATCTTAGCCACTTCAGTCATAAGTATCGTCAGAAACTTCATCCTACTCCTCCTTTGCCTTTTTGTACCTGAAAGGCAGGGCACCCAGGGGTGAGCGGTATTATATCACGATCGAGAATTTAGAAACAGAACCATGCTGTACAATCTCTGAGCCTGATGCAGGCGTATCACGACCGTAGTATGCCAACTATTTAGTACAACTCTAATGCCTCGAGCTTAGCCATTACCTTGCCTGAGGGAAGTTGCTATAATGGGCCCGGGGATCAGAATGGTAAGCTATGTCTTTATGAAAATCCTCGAGTCGTCACCACAGCGCTACGATGCTGGCATCAACCTGCTATCCTTGGGGCATATTAATAAGATTCAGCAAGATATCGTCGATAACTATATCACCGCCGGCGACGAGGTTCTTGAAATAGGTTGTGGTACCGGGACGCTGGCAATACTCTGTGCTGAGAAAGGCGCCTCGGTAGTCGGGTTTGACATATCGTATCAGATGCTGGCTATTACGAGAAGAAAAGCGAGTGAGCGGAATTTGACCGATAAGATTCAACTTCGAGAAATGGCTGCTACTGAAATGGATAACAACTTTGGTGATGGCACCTTCGATAAAATCGTGGGCACTCTGGTATTCAGCGAGTTCTATCCTGACGAACAGAAGTACGTACTGCGGGAAGCATATAGAATCCTGAGACCCGGCGGGCTCCTCATCATCGCCGATGAACTGAGGTCAAATTCGCTGTGGAGGCGCGTTTTGCATTTATCGGTTCGCCTCCCACTAATGGTGATAACCTATATCCTGACGCAGGCGTCAACCAGAGCATTGAAGGGCATCGAGGATGCTCTGGCCAGCACTGGATTCGAAATCATTTACCAAAAAAGAAGCCTCCTCGATTCCTTCGGGCTATTTGTGGCTAGGAAGAGTTAGCCAACATGGGGGCTAAAAAAGCAATCAGAACAGCCATAGCAACCCTGTTCCGGTTATTCCCCCTTTCCGTGGAGCCAGGGCTGAGGGTTCTGGGTAATCCCGATGAGAGGAGCCCCGTTTTCGTTACTGCCAATTTCGACCTCACCGTGAAAAGGCTTACAAGATACCTGAGGGGTTTGGACTGTTATTTATTGGTAGCCCCTACCGGCGGCATAAATGTCTGGTGTGCCGCCAAGGGCGGCAACTTCACTGCCCATTCGGTGATCTCGGTGGTTAGAACCTCGAGAATCGGCGAGAGGGTAACCAAGCGAACACTGATACTACCTCAGCTCGCTGCCCCGGGTGTCGATGCTCGTCTGGTGAGGAAGGAGACGGGCTGGCGCTGCAAGTTTGGCCCGGTATATGCCGGGGACATACCTGGATACGTGACCAATAGCTTCAAGAAGACCGATGCCATGCGCCGCGTTAAATGGCCCCTAGTCGACCGACTGGACGCAGGCATTGGAGTCTTCTTCTCCATGTTTCTCCTTATCTTGGTAATTATGGCTATCTTCTTCAGGGCTTGGCTTGTCGAGTTTGTGGTGTTGAGCTGGGGACTTTTCTTCCTGATGTACGGCTTCTATCCTCTCATTCCCGGCAGAGCTGGGTGGCATAAATTGCTTTTCCTGGAGGGGCTGATAGCAGCGGGGCTTCTGGGGTATCTTTACCTCGGGTCGGGGCAATCGTGGTATATCCTCGACCTGTTCTTTATGGCTATGGGGCTTGTCATAATAATTGGCACCGATTTTAGCGGGGTAACCCCATTGTACAAGAGTGACCTTGACCCCCTGCTGGATAGAATAGGTATCGGGCAAATTGGGCCGATAAACTTCGGGGAGCGGGCCAGAATAAAGAGGGGGAAAGTAAGCCTCGATGAAGCTAACTGTACAGCCTGCGGTATATGCTACGATGTCTGCCCACGGGGAGTCTATGACGTAGAGAGGGGTTGGCACAAAAGGGTGATAATGAAATACCCAGGACGCTGTGAGAGATGCGAAGCCTGCATTCTTCAATGTCCCAGGGGAGCCATTTCCATCGCAACCTAGTTTCAGACTTGACAGTTGGGCGCCTTGTTAAGCTCAAGCTGAGTAGGCACTCGTACATAGGGAGCGGGCTGGCTCACACAAATAAAAAGGCTGGCAACACCTTTGGCTCCCAGCAAGTTCACTATAATTTCGATTACTGCAATTATATTCGCCGTGGGCAGGGATTCATCGCTGCTCTGGATTGGGCTTATCTCACCAGGCTTTAACCAGCGACCACCGCTGACGAGCTTGGTATGCGTGTCAAATGTGGAACGCTGTCTAGCTCGTTTCTTGGAGTCTTTAACTATTTAGAGAGTCAGCTTCGTGGTGGGTTGTCCGTGATGGCTTTGTAAGGCCGAACTCAAGGACCGAACTCCGTTCTGGCGATAATGTCATCTTGAATGAGCTTGCCCAGATCCGTAAAGAAGGCACTGTATCCGGAGACCCTGACCACCAAATCCCTATGGTCTTGCGGATGCTTTTGGGCATCTTCCAGCATTTCGCGGGAGACAACGTTGAACTGCAGGTGCATGCCACCCAAATGGAAATAGGTCCTGACCAACGACGCAACCTTTCCTAGCGCCGCCTCATCCTGAACTAGGGAGGGAAGGAGTCTAAGATTCAAGGAATTCCCATTGGATATTAGCGTATGCTCCAGTTTGGCTGCGGAGTTGAGCACCGCCGTTGGCCCCTTTTTCTCCCGGGCATTGACCGGGGATATGCCGTTTGATATCGCTTCTCCCGCCATTCTGCCATCAGGGGTGGCACCCAGGAACAGACCGTCGAGGACATGGGTTCCATAGGAGTAGAACGATGGCCTGAAGTGCCCTCCCCTGATGCTCTGGTGCTCGGTTACCTCACTACAGAAGAGCTCCGCAATCTCCTTCGCTATAAGGTCTACATAGTCGTCGTCGTTTCCGTACTTGGGAGCTCGGTTGATCAATAAATGCCGCAGCTCATCTTTTCCTTCGAAGTTCGTTTCCAGCAGCTCAACCAGCTCCGACATGGTGAGCACCTGGTCATCAAAGACGAGTTTCTTGATCGCTGCCAGTGAGTCTGCAGTTGTGCCCAATCCCCTCGCTGTTACTGAGCCGAAGTTGTAGCGCGCTCCACCGTCCGTTGCGTCCCTGCCGCTTTCAACACAGCCCGTCAGAGTGGCGGAGACGAAGGGTGCAGGGAATTCTGCCTGGTAGATAGCATCCTTTATGTTCACCGCATCGACTGCCATCTTTACATTGTGCTCTAGCTGCCTGCGGAAAGCGTCCATAACCTCATCGAAGGTCTCGAACCTTGTGGGGTCTCCTGTTGGCAGCCCCTGCCCACCCATCAGGCGATAACCGCCGTTGGTGAGCACCATCTCCAAGACCCCTCCGAGCTTAAGATCGTTGCCACCGGTGCAGGCAAAGGTGTCCCCAGAGCCGGTAGGCTCAACGCAGCCAACGATGGCGTAATCCCTAGCGTCTTCCAAGCTGTATCCGTCGCTGAGCAACGCTGGAATGACTGCTTCATCGTTGTAGAATGCCTGTCCTGAAGTTGACCTGTAGACCCGGCATGCCCTCATCATGAAATCCTCAGCGGTCTTGCTATGAATCCTTATCGCTAAGTTGTTGATGACGGCCTTCAGTTTCTCGGATGCTTCCAAGATCATCCAGGACAATTCATTGGTAGCATCCTTACCATCTTTGGTCAGGCCGCCTATGGTTATTGGCTGTGGGCTAGTGCCTAGTGTACTGGAAACCTCTAGCCCGACTTCAGGCAGCAACAGTATATTAGATGTCAGTTTGAGTTCTAGCTCTTCAATAAGCTCCAGCGCCTCTTCTTTGGTGATTATCCCCTGCTCACCATCTCTCTTGTAGAATGGATATAGATATTGATCTACCCTTCCCAGGGCGAATGTTCCAGCCATACCATAGCTGATTTGGGCGATCACCTGGGTAAACCACAGGCACTGCATTGCTTCGTAGAATGTTCTGGGGGGGTTGGCAGGAACCCATCGACAATTGCCCGCTATTCTTAGCAGCTCATCCCTTCTCCCTGGATCTGCTTCCTTCTCCGCTAGCTTCATTGCCTCCCCAGCAAACCTGTGAGCGAAGGCGATGGCGCCCTCGGAGCAGATGATCACCGCCTGGAGAAAGTCCGCATTCCTTCTCTCATCAGGATTCTCTGTTTGCATTTTCTCCAAGTGCTCCTTTGCCCTCTCCTTGATTCCGCTGAAACCCTGACGCATCACGTTCCCATGTCCCAACACCAGATGCCCTTGGACATCGAATATGTCTATGGCAAGGTTTGGGCAATTTCTATCGATTTCGCCGAGGAGTTTTACTTTCATTAAGCCCCTTTCGGCCCACAGGGTAGCTTTCTTATCTCGAATCGTTTTCCCCTTCCAGTAAGACAGGATTTCCTCCCTTAAGGCCCTCTTATCATCCTCGCTTATCATAAAAGGGCGTTTCCTCTTTCCCATCGTATCCATATCCATCTCGAGGACAGCGTTAATGTCACCGCGCTCTACAGGAATTACTCCAGCCAGGCGCTTGCTCGTTCTATTGCCCACAATGAGTTCCTCTTCGTCAATGTGGATGGTCATATCGGCAAGCGTCTTAGCCAAGGCCTTTGCTGCTCTTATAGCTGATGGCTGTCCCTCCGTTTCCTGATAGCTCCTTGTATAGAGGCGAGCCCTCTCGATACAGACCTCGTAAGGGGAGGAAAGCAGCTTTTCCTTCATCCGCTCGATCCTAGAACCAGTTGCCCCTGACGTTTCCATCTTTTACCTGCCCTCGCCCAGCGGCTGACACCTAGTGCTACGGCGTTGCCCTCTATGTTCCTTGTTGGTATTATATCACCAATTGCAGTAGAATATCGCAAGAGGTATGGGGGTTGTCGGCCTAGATCTAGCCTCGACAGCAGGATTTGGAGGGATGAATGCGAAATGGTAGAGTGTCTCAGTATGACGTCTCTGGGGAGTAGCAACTACCCCAATCTGACTAAGAGGAGGGAGCCAATATGGTCGAGCAAGTGATCAAGGACACTACCAAGAAGTTTGTAGAGGCGTTTAAGCGGGGGGATGCAGCGGCAGCCGCTGACTTCTACACCGAGGATGCGAAGCTTCTGCCGCCAAATATGGAAATGGTCAGTGGGAAGCAAGCGATTCAAGCTTTCTGGGAGAGCGCCAGGGAAATGGGTGTACGCAGCATAAACCTGGAAACCGTGGAGGTTGGTTTCGACGGCGACCTGGCGTATGAGAGAGGTGTCTCTACTGCGAACATTCAGCCAGAGGGCGCTCAAGCAACGACTGTGAGAGGCAAATACCTCGTAGCTCTGAAACGTCAGACCGATGGCTCGTGGAAGGTGGCAGTGGACATTTGGAATAGCGACCTGCCGCAGCCAGCACAGTAACTGATATCGACCGTCTCTGCGAGGACTGATACCAACTGGTTGGCACTTCGTCGTCCTGTGGGCTAGGTCACATTTCTTGGGCTCAAAGGAAGTGTCACCAAGTAATACGCTGTGCCCGACTTTGGTGGAATTGCCTAAGTCCTGAAAGGAGGAAGGTATCAGATGTATGCTACGTCTACAGAACGCCATTCCGGTGAAGAAGCTCAAGCAATTATGGCTAAATTGAGACGATATTCCTTTGACGACCTCCATCCATTGTTTAAGGAAGGTAAGATACCCTCTTTTAAAGAAATTGAAGGCGACACCGCAGGAAGTTTTCTGGCATGGAATCCCGAGACCCGCTGGGGTATGAAACTACTTACCAAGATTGGCTTCGATAACCCTTTTGCCCGCTGGACTGGGAAGAGGTTTGTTAAGCCTTTTGACGAAGAGAAAAGGGGGAAAGGAATTAACCTCTATCAAAATCGGATTCTGCCCCATCGATTCTCATTTGATACCTGCATTAAAAGGGCTTTGCTTGACCAAAACCCGTGTCTCGCTTTGGATTATGCCCCCTTTCCTTCGCCGATGTTTGGCACGCTTGATGAGCTCCGAAGGATTGATGACGGTGTTTTTCTTGGTCAAGGGCATCATAAATTCCCCTGGGAAAAAGAACACTCGTTCCTAGTATACTTTGTGCTCTGCGCCTTGAGGAGGTCAAACTAGGGAACAATCATTTGCCAGAAGCTCTGAATGGTATAGTGCCAATTTAGGAGAAGAGATCAAAAAGGCCAATCTGGCCAAACTCAAAAGATGGGAGCATCCCTTGGCCACTACGTTTTCGGCTCTACCTTGAACTCCCACCGGCAGCAGATGTCGTCTTTGCTTTTCCGAGGAGATAGTTACAGACTTAACAGTTTGGCACATTGTGCAATCCACATAAGCTGAACCCAAAGGCGGAATCCCCAAAAAGCCCTGTGCTATTGACACTCACTGCAGCGGATGCTAGCCTCTGTTTGGGAGTTGTGGATCAATTTAAAGGAGGGCTGATATAATGGGCTACTTTACTATACTGGCGGCTATACCCGGTTTCTTTTTGAGTTCCTTCATTCTCATGCTTCTATGGGGGGTTATCGCCCCGGACTTCGGGGGACAGTCAATAGACTATCCTATGGCAATGTTGATAACCATCGCCCTCTGGCTGGCTGTAGCGCCCTTGGCAGCGGCTGGTCGAAAAGTAAAGCGTTTTGGGAAATAGGTAACTATACCATTCATGGTAACAGGGGTTTTTACTACCAGGGACTAATAAGCTCTGAAGGAAAACTGAGCCTCATAGCATAATTCAAGTTGCAAGTAGCTGTCCGAGGCACCAGGATTAAGCGGGCGCCAAAAGCCATAGCAGTACAGAGGAGGAGAGGACCCGGCTGAAATAGTGGGATGGGGAACAGAAGCCAGGCGGGGTATCTTCTTTGCCGGCTTGGGGAGGAAAGCTCTCGGGCAGTGAAGCAGCTTTTAGGCGAAGTAAGCCTTGTTCAATATTACCCTGCTAGCTATTCACCAAGAGCGAAGAGAGATACAAATTAAGAAGGGCCTAGGTATATTATCTAGGCCCTTGCCCAGTAGTTTAAGGCTAGTGACGGCCAAACCCTAAACTATATTTACACTTTTTAGCTGCTCTGCTAAAAAATTACATAGGTTAACATAATTTTGTGGTTTTGTCAAGTGGGCATTCTGTAGGGAATGGACTTCTATTTTTTGTGTATGATTCAGCTGCGAGGGCTATATGCCTAAATCAATAAAGGGGTAAGTTTTTGGGTAGCCTTGCGTGCTGCGTGAGGTAAAAACCGATGTGTCAAGTAAGGTT
>Ga0209979_1001392_pt1 | contig 26640 bp, 20 predicted proteins | sample AnhtaG_FD_183114 | JGI IMG/M metagenome (GOLD analysis project Ga0209979, IMG submission 183114) | Deep subsurface microbial communities from Anholt, Denmark to uncover new lineages of life (NeLLi) - Anholt_01485 metaG (SPAdes) (version 2) | ecosystem: Environmental > Aquatic > Marine > Oceanic...
TCCACTCTCTGTGATACCTATGTGGTGACTGTGGGGTTGGAAGGTTGTCTTTCAGTCTATCCAATGGATGAATGGGAAAGACTCTTAGAAAAGCTGAGAAACTTTCATTCTAACAAAAAAGATATTCGGCGCTACCTGAGATTTCTTTTCTCCAATGCCAGCGAATCGCAGTTAGATAAACAGGGGAGAATAGCCGTTCCTCAGGAACTTTTGGAGCATGCTAAGATAGAAAAGGAGGTTTTAATAATCCGGATGATAGATCGGCTTGAGCTCTGGAATCCGCAGACTTTCCAGAGCTATCTGGAAGGCGGGGAGAAAACAATTGAGGAGATAGTTGAAGAGATCGAAGGTTGAAAAAGATTTATCATATACCAGTCCTGAAAGAGAAAATAGTTGAATATTTAATCACCGATAAGTCAGGAATATATCTGGATGCAACTTTAGGAACCGGAGGACATGCAGAAAGGATCTTAGAGGAACTGAATGAAAAAGGGAAGCTCTTAGGGATAGATAAAGATGAAGATTCCTTAAAGATTTCCCAAAAAAGGTTAAGGAGGTTTGGAAAGAAGGTAAGATTTTTTCATCAAAGCTATAGCCAAATTCCTGAGCTTTTAAATAATTTAAACTTAAAAAAAATTGATGGAGTCATTTTGGATTTAGGCCTTTCCTCATATCAATTAGATAACCCGGAAAGAGGTTTCAGCTATTCCTTAGATGGTCCTTTAGATATGAGATTCGATCAGAAAGAGGATAAAAAAGCGTTAAAAGTGGTAAATGAGTATAGGGTAGAAGAACTGACTAAAATCTTCAAAGAATATGGAGAAGAGAGATTCTCCAAAAGGATAGCTCAGGCAATTATCCAGAATAGGAAGGTAAAAAAGATTGAAACCACTAAGGAACTAAAGGATATAGTGAAGAATATCTTAAAAACAAGAGATGATATCAAGACCCTTTCCCGAATCTTTCAGGCTTTAAGGATTGAGGTCAATGATGAGCTTTTTGAGTTAAAAAAAGGTTTAGATGGCGGAATTGAAGTTTTATCTTCCGGTGGCAGGATCTGTGTGATCTCCTATCATTCCTTAGAAGATAGAATGGTTAAAGAGAAATTCTTTGAGCTTTCAAAGGGATGTTTATGCCCACCTGATTTTCCAGTCTGTATTTGCGGAGGGAAGAGGACCCTGCAAGTTTTGACCCGGAAGCCAGTTATAGCGGATGAAGAGGAGATAAGAGAAAATCCAAAAGCCAGAAGCGCCAAGCTCAGGGCTGCAGAAAAGATTGAATAAGAGTTTTTAAAGTAAGGAGTTTTTTTGACTGAACTGAAATTTTTTTACCGGCCGAAGAAACCTTTTAAAAAATATAGTTATAAGACTTTTCTTTTGAGCCTTTTGCTTATAGTCTTTTTTTTAACTCTTTATGTCTGGCAGAGGGTTACGGTTATAAAGCTCTTAAAAGAGATGGAGGAGCTTAAGGAGGTTTTAGCTCAACAAGAGAAAAAATACAAATATTTGAACTTAGAGATAACAAAGCTTTCATCCATTGAGAGGATAGAAAAGATCGCCCAAGAAAAACTGGGGCTTATCTATCCTATGCGAGAGCGGATCATCTATGTGGATGTGGGAAAATTGAACAGGTCAACTCTTCCAGGGGATCTGTGGGTTAAACTTAAAAACCTGGGGAAAAAACTTTACCCCTTCGAAGAGAGGGGAGTGCAGGCAAAAGAGATAAAGCATGACCTCTAAGAAAAAAGCAGAGCTTAAGAGAAGAAGCATAATCCTTTTTCTTCTTACTATTCTTTTTACACTGGTGATATTCCTGCGCCTTTTTTATCTACAGGTGCTCAGAGGTGAACAAATTCAAAAGATAGCAACAAGACAACAGGAGGTCTGCTTAAAGTTAGAAGCAAAAAGGGGAGTGATCTATGACAGAAATTTAAAGCTTTTAGCCTTCAATCTCCCGGTGGAGTCATTTTTTGGAGTGCCTTACAGCATATCTAATAAAAGTCAGATAGCAAGGAGATTCTCTAGTTTGACCCATAAAAGTTATAATAAAATAAGAAGCTCCCTTAACCAAGAAGGGAGAAAATTTGTCTGGCTCAAGAGGAAGTGTGAAAAGGATGAGGCTGAAAAGATAAAAAGCTGGCATTTAAAAGGGGTCTATATCCAGGAGGAAACTAAGAGGAGGGATCCCTATTTTCCTTTAGCTTGCGACCTTATCGGTTTTGTGGATATAGATAATAAAGGATTAGCCGGCATAGAATATCAGTATGACCAGTTCCTGAGAGGTAAGGAGGGAGAGGGGATTTTTCAAAAAGATGGCCAAGGAAACTCCTATCAGATAAAGGAGTGTCCCCTGGTATATCCGCAGAGTGGGAAAAGCCTGGTGTTAACTATCGATTTAGACCTTCAGGCTAAATTAGAAGAGGAGCTAAAAAATTCCATTAAAATTACCAATTCACAAGCAGGCTCAGGCATTTTCTTAAACCCGAATAGCGGAGAGATTTTGGCGATGGCATATCTTTCAAAAGAAAATTCTGAAGGTATATATTCTGACCGTCGGGTTAAAAATAAGGTAGTGAGTGATAATTTCGAGCCAGGTTCTACTTTTAAAATAGTGACAGCCGCTGCTGCCTTAGAAAAGGGGATAAAAAAGCCAGAAGATAGTCTTTACGCTGATATGGGCAGATTTAAGATCGGAAGGAAGGTTTTGCATGATATTAAAGAATATGGCTGGCTTAGCTTCAAAGAGTGTGTGGTCTTTTCCAGCAATATAGGTATGGCGAAGGTAGCGATGGAGGTTGGAGAAAAAAATCTTTTAGATTATGCTAAAAGGCTTGGTTTTGGGAATAAGACCGGAATAGACCTGCCCGGAGAGGCAAAAGGGATTTTACCTTCTTCTGAGAGGAAATGGTCTGATATTACCTTAGCTACTTTTGCTATTGGGCATGGGGTATCAATTACTCCTCTGCAACTTATTTCTGCCTATGCTGCCATAGCCAACGGGGGACTTCTTCTTAAGCCTTATGTGGTAAAAGCGGTTTTGGATGAGGAGGGGAAAGTTCTGCAAGAATTTCAGCCAACTGTGATAAGAAGAGCCTTAAAGCCCAAAACCTCATATCTATTAACCGAGTTCTTAAAGGGGGTAGTTTCTGAGGGAACAGGAATGGAAGTCCAGATAGAAGGTGTTAGCATAGCCGGTAAAACAGGTACAGCTGAAAAGCCAAAAGTTGGAGAAAGAGGTTATCAAAAGGGTAATTATATAGCTTCCTTTGTTGGATTTTTTCCGGCAGAAAATCCTCAAATGGTCGGGCTTGTGATTCTGGACTCTCCTAAGGGACTGCATTATGGAAGTCAGACTGCGGCACCAGCTTTTAAGAGGGTAACCCAAAAGATCCTACCATCTCAGAATATTTTAATGGAAAGTGGAAAAGAGAAAGGGGAACTTTCTTTTGCAATTGCCACCAAACGTAAATTAGTGGATGAAGTAGAGCCTAATAAAAGTTCTAAGTTAGGAATCCAAGTTTTCGCACCTCATATTGATAAAAAAGGTACTATTGGTAAAGATTCTGAGTTAAAATTAACGGAAAGTAAAAAAACAAATGGCTCTGAAAAGATTATGCCAAAAGTAATTGGTCTTACTGTTAGGGAGGCTATTAAACTTCTCGGCTCTTATTCCATTCCATTCAAAATCGAGGGAAGCGGTAAGGTTAAAAAGCAGGTGCCCTTACCGGGTAAAAAACTTGCTCAAGGAGGAAATTGTTTTCTGGAGTGCAGATCAGATGATTAAGCTAAAGGCCCTTTTAGATGCCCTGCCAGATAAGGAAATTTACGGAGATGTAGAATGTGATATAAATAAATTAGAATATGATTCCAGGAAAATAGAAAAGGATGACCTTTTTTTTGCTATTCCTGGTTTTGAACAGGATGGGCATAGATACATAAACTCAGCCATCCAGAAAGGAGCTCTAGCCTGTGTCTTGGAAAAAAGGGGGGACTACCATTTGAAAGCCCAGATAAAGGTAAAAAGTACAAGAGAAGCCTTAGCATTTCTTTCTGCCCGATACTATGATTACCCTTCTTCCAAAATGAAAGTTGTCGGCGTTACCGGGACAAACGGCAAGACCAGCACCACCTATATGTTGAAATCTATCTGGGAGAAAGATGAGAAAAAAACAGGTTTAATCGGGACTATAGCTCACTTCTTGGGAGAAAAGAAGATTCAGGCTCTAAATACCACCCCGGAGTCACTTGATCTTCAAAGGATGTTTTACCAGATGTTAAAAGAAAAGGTCAATTCTGTAGCGATGGAGGTTTCCTCGCATTCCTTAGTTTTAGGGAGAGTTAAAATGATAGATTTCGATGCGGCTATCTTTACCAACTTAAACCCGGAGCACTTAGATTTTCATAAAGATATGGAATCATACAAGAAGGCTAAAGGGATTTTATTTCAGAGCTTGAAAGATGAAGGTTATGCGGTGATAAATATAGATGACCCGGAATGGGAGTATTTCTACCGCATAACTAAAGGTAGAAAGGTAACTTATTCTTTAAAGGATAAAAATGCTGATTTCTATTTAAAAACTTATTCTCCTAACACATCCGGTTATAAACTAAAGATTTCAACCCCTGCTGGGAATCTGGACATAGATTTGAAGCTCTTGGGGGAGGCAAATATCTATAATGCGTTAGCTTCAACTGCCTCTGCTTCTGTCAGCGGAACAAGTCTGGAAAAGATCAAAAATGGGTTGGAGAGTTTCTGCGGAGTTAAAGGAAGGTTAGAACAGGTGGATATAGGACAGAATTTCAGGGTGATTATCGATTATGCCCATACCCCATTTGCTTTTGAGAATTTACTTCAGACTGTAAAGAAGATGACTAAGGGGAAGATAATCTTTATCTTCGGGTGTGGAGGAGACCGGGATAGGACCAAAAGGGGACCTATGGGGAAAATTACCAGCCAGCTCTCAGATCACATCATCCTGACAACAGATAATCCTAGAAGCGAAGATCCAGAAAAAATAATTAAAGAAATTTTAAAGGGAGTTGAGGATAGGTCTAAAGTAGAGGTGATCTTGGATCGAAAAGAGGCCATAATTTCTGCTTTGAGAAAGGCGGAAAATAATGATACTTTGGTCTTAGCAGGTAAAGGGCATGAGGATTACCAGATCGTAGGTAATGAAAAATTCTATTTCAATGAAAAAGAGATCATAGAGGAGGAACTGAAAAAGAAAGGCTATGTCCAACGTTGTTCCCAGCCACTTTAGTGGAGTAGGACCCGACTAAAGTCGGTATGAAACTACAAATTGATTTATGATAGAGCTAAAATTTAAAAAGCTTTTAGATATAGTTAAGGGAAAACCCTTCCCTGAAAAACCTATTGAAGATTTTGTGATTAAAGGGGTCTCTATTGATTCCAGGAAGATAGAGCCTCAAAACCTTTTTATCGCTATAAAAGGGGAGAGTTTTGATGGGCAGGATTTTATAAAAGAAGCAATGGATAAAGGTGCATCCTGTGTTATTCTAAATGAAAATAAATTTTCAGAAAAAGAAGAATACTTCTTCTCTTCCACTAAAGGGAAAAGGGCGGTCCTGGTTGAAGATACCCGGGCTGCCCTGCAGAATATTGCTAAATGGCACCGGGATAAGTTTAAACCAAAAGTTGTGGGTGTAACCGGGACTAATGGTAAAACTACTACAAAGGAGATGATAGCAGAGATTCTTTCAAAAAAATATAAAGTTTTGCGTTCAGAGAAAAGCTTTAATAACCAGATCGGTGTCCCTTTGACTTTACTAAAGCTCACTTCAGAAACTGAAGTCTTAGTTTTAGAATTAGGGATGAATCAGCCCGGGGAGATAGGTATTTTGACCAGAATGGTCCAGCCTGATTTAGGGTTGATAACCAACATCGGGCCAGCTCATTTAGAGTTTATGGGTTCTTTAGAGAGGATCGCTCAGGCAAAATTTGAGCTCTTGGAGAGTATGGATGAAAAAGGGGTTATAGTTTTAAATGCAGATGACCCCTGGCTTTTGGAAAAAGGTTTGAAGGAGAAAAGAAAAGTCTATACCTTTGGCTTGGAAAGAGAAGCTGATTTTGTAGCAGAAAAGATTTTGCAGAACGGGAACGGGTTTTTCTCCTTTTCAGTCAACAGTTCCTTTCCTATAAGTCTTAAGCTTTTAGGGAAACATAATGTCTATAATGCCTTAGCCGCCTTCTCGGTAGGTTCTATCTTAGGAGTTGAAGAGGAGAAGATCAAGGAGGCTTTAGAAACTTATACTCCAATGGGGCTGAGGATGGAACTTTCTCAGGTGAACGGGGTCAAAATCTTAAATGATTCTTATAATGCTAATCCCTTCTCTATGGAAAAAGCTTTAGATACTCTAAAAGGAATGAGAGCAGAAGGAAGAAAAATAGCAGTCTTGGGGGATATGTTAGAGTTAGGTGAAAAATCTTTTGAGTTTCACAAAAAAATCGGGGCAAAAATTATGGAATATGGGATCGATCACCTTTTTACCTTAGGAAACCTCTCCTTGGGTTTTGCTGAAGGTGCTGAAAAGAAAGGTTTTGACAAGGGGAATATATTCTCTTTCCAGGATAAAAAAACTCTTTTAGAGAATCTCTTAGGATTTTTAAAACCTGGTGATTTAGTCCTTTTCAAAGGTTCCAGGAAGATGGGATTGGAAGAGGTAGTAGAGGGTTTGAAAAAACTTTATCCGGTTAAAAATTAAGATGCTATATCACCTTTTATATCCTTTGAGTGAAAATATCAGTTTTTTTAATCTGTTTAAATATATAACCTTCCGTGCTGCCTACGCTACTGTTACCGCTCTTTTATTGAGCCTGATTCTGGGACCTTATTTTATTCGCAAGCTGAAGGAAAAGCAGGTAAAAGAGAAGATAAGGGCAGATGGACCAGCATCCCATCTGGCGAAGGAGGGGACGCCAACTATGGGTGGACTGATTATCCTTTTCTCAGTGGTGCTGCCCACTGCCCTTTGGGCTGACCTTACTAATCGCTATATTCAATTAATTCTTTTAACTACCATCTGGATGGGATTAATCGGGTTTATGGATGATTATCTTAAAACCATTAAACATCAATCCAAGGGACTGGTAGGGAGGAAAAAGTTAATCGGACAGATAAGTTTAGGGTTGATCTTGGGCGCGCTTTTATATTTTTTCCCTCCATCTCGTAATTTTGATACCGCCACGGAGATCCCTTTTCTCAAAAACTACTTTTTAGATTTCGGGATTTTATTTATCCCTTTTGTGATGCTGGTGTTGACTGGTTCCTCCAATGCAGTCAACTTAACTGATGGATTGGATGGGTTGGCTATAGGGTTAACCGGGATATGTGCAATTGCCTTTGCCGGTTTAGCTTATGTTACTGGACGGACCGATTTTTCCAGATATTTAGGTATAACCTATTTAGATGGAAGTGGCGAGTTAACCATTTTCTGCGGGACCTTAATTGGGGCGGCTTTAGGTTTCTTGTGGTTCAACTCCTATCCGGCAGAGGTATTTATGGGAGACACCGGGGCTTTAGCCTTAGGAGGCTCCTTAGGCATTTTGGCAGTCCTGGTAAAAAAGGAGTTACTCTTGGTAATAGTGGGTGGAGTATTTGTGGCCGAGGCTCTTTCAGTTATGATGCAGGTAGGGTTTTTCAAGTGGAAAGGTAAAAGGATTTTTAAGATGGCACCGCTTCATCATCATTTTGAGCTTTTGGGCTGGAAAGAGCCGAAAGTGGTGGTGAGGTTCTGGATAGCCGGGGCAATTTTTGCACTTTTGACTTTAAGTACTTTGAAGATAAGATGAAGAAAGGTTCAATGGTTAAAAGGATTAAAGGTTTAAGGGTTCAAGGGATGAAAAGGTAGGTTTCGCGTAGCGGAGGTTTTAGACCTCCAGCGAGCTGAAACAGGAGTGCATCAGCACGTATTCTGTGTCTTGAGACTTGCGGATGCTTAAAAAAAAGCAAGAGTAAGCTCTTGCACTCCAAAAAGACAAAAGGGCTTAAGGGAAGAAGTTGAGAGTTTTGTGTTCTGAAGAGGTTTATGTGAGAGTGGATCGGGTTAAAGGAAAAAAAGTTTTAGTTTTTGGGATGGCTCGTTCCGGGATGGCTATGACTAAGCTTTTGAAAAGCTTAGGTGCCTCGGTTTTTTTGACTGAAAAGAAAGGAGAGGAGAATTTGTCCTCAGAGATTTTGGAGTTGAAAAAATTAGGTATAGATTATGAAGCCGGCGGGCATACAGAGAAGGCGCTCGATTACAAAGATTATTTAGTTATTAGCCCGGGCGTTCCTGCAGATCTTCCACTCTTGGTTGAAGCGCAAAAAAGAGGAATTCCGATCTTCTCGGAGATCGAGGTAGCTTTCTGGTTATCAGAAGCTCAAATTATCGGAATCACCGGCTCAAATGGTAAAACTACTACCGCTACACTGGTGGGTGAGATGTTGAAAGAGGATGGTAGGGAATGCCGGGTAGCTGGAAATATTGGAGTTCCATTTTCAACTGTGGTGCCGGAGGTTTCCTCAGAAGGTATAATCGTGTTAGAGCTCTCCAGCTTTCAATTGGAAAAGATTGAAGAGTTCAGTCCTAAAGTCTCTGCTATTTTAAATATCACTCCGGACCATTTAGACCGTTATCCTGATTTGAAGAGCTATACTGATGCAAAATTGAGGCTCTTAGAGAATCAGACCGAAGAGGATTTTGTGGTCTTGAACTGGGATGATTTGGTAACTTCTAAGTTAGCACCTCTTTCCAGGGCAAAGAGCTTATTTTTCAGTACTAAAAGTGAATTGAAAGTTGGCTCTTATGTTAAAAATGGAAATTTAGTTTTTCAGCTTAATGGGAAAATGGGGGAGATAATCCCGGTTGAGGATATAGGGATAAAGGGTCCTCATAATCTATCCAATTCCGCAGCTGCCTGCGCTATCTGTGGAGTTTTGGGGGTAAAAAGAGAGTCTATGGAAAAGGCTTTAAGAAAATTCAAAGGAGTGGAACACAGGTTAGAGGAGGTAGCTATAATCGACCAGATAAGATTTGTGAATGATTCTAAGGCTACAAATGCTGATTCCCTATCTTATGCACTGCAGAGCATAAAAGAGCCTATTTTTCTTATAGCAGGTGGTAGGGATAAGGGTGGGGATTTCAATAGATTGAGGGAACGGGTTCAAAAAGAGGTAAAAGGTTTAATCCTTTTAGGTGAGGCTAAGGAGAAACTAAAGAATGCCTTTGCTGATCTGGTGCCCACTTATTTAGTTGATTCCCTGCCAGAAGGGGTAAAATTGGGTTTCCGGAAAGCAGAAAAGGGTGATTGCGTTCTTCTTTCACCTGGCTGTGCCAGTTTCGATATGTTTAAGGATTACGAGGAGAGAGGCAGAGTTTTTAAAGATGCAGTCCTGAATTTAAAAAAGGAGAAAGATGATTGATCGCTCCAAGCCAGATTTTATGTTGCTTTTTATAGTCCTGATTTTGGTCCTCTTAGGGATGGTGATGATCTATTCCGCCTCAGCTATTTTGGCTGATTTTAAAATGAAGAAGAGTAGTACATTTTTTTTGACAAGACAGTTTTTCTGGATATTAATTTCCTCTGTGGTTTTCTTATTACTTTTAAAGATAGATTATCATCGTCTTAAAGGGATCTCTTATCTTTCTCTTTTTTTATCCTTGATCTTTTTAGCTCTGGTCCTTTTTCTGGATCCAACTAAGGGGGTCAGAAGATGGGTCAGGTTAGGTCCGGTCGGGTTTCAGCCGAGTGAATTTTTTAGATATTCATTTATTCTTTTTATGGCTTTTACCCTGGTCAGGAAGGGTGAGAAGATTAAGAAGTTCAAGCATCTTGCCTTGCCATATCTGTTTATTTTGGGAGTGGCTACTTTACTTGTCCTGAAAGAGCCTCATTTAGGAGGGGTTTTCACCCTGGTCTTAAGCTCTCTGATTTTGCTTTATCTTGCTGGGGCTAAACTTAAGCATCTTTTAGCCATAACTTTACCTGTTCTAATTTTGGGGCTTTTATTTGTGCATATAACCGGGTATGAAAAAGATAGATTGAGTGATTATGTTAAAGCCCTTGAAGACCCCCTGAAGGGAAGTTATCAGCTCAAACAGGCTGTTTTGTCCTTAGGGAGTGGCGGATTGACCGGGGTGGGGTTGGGGCAGGGGAGGCAGAAGCTCTTTTTCCTGCCAGAGCCTCACACCGATTTTATCTTAGCCACTATTGGTGAAGAAGGAGGTTTTTTCTGGGTCTCCGGGGTTATACTCCTTTTTTTCCTTTTAGCCTGGAGAGGATTTCAGATTGCCCAGAAAGCCCCGGACCTTTTAGGGTATTATTTAGCCTTTGGTTTGACCTTTACTATCTTCATCAATTTTCTTATAAATAGCAGTGTGGTCTTGGGGCTGTTGCCCACTACCGGTATACCGATGCCTTTTTTGAGCTATGGTGGCTCATCCCTTCTTTTCAATTTAGCCGGGGTGGGGATACTCCTGAATATATCCAGGCAGAGAAGTTTTAAAATCTATCGGAGGTTATGGTAAAAGTGATTTTGGCTGGAGGAGGGACCGGAGGGCATATCTATCCGGCAATTGCAATCGCAACTGAGTTTAAATACAGGTTTCCAGACTCTGAGGTCCTGTTTGTGGGAACAAAGAAAGGGTTAGAGAAGGAACTGGTTTTAAAGAATAACTTCAAATTAGAATTCATCTCCGCTAAAGGCCTGGCTCGGGGTTTAAAAAAAGAACTTTTTATCCTACCTTTCTTCTTAGTTAAAAGCCTTTTAGAATCGAGGATGGTTATAAAAAAATTCCAGCCCAAAATAGTTGTTGGAACCGGTGGATATGTAAGCCTCCCCTTAGTTTTAATGGCGAGCTTAATGGGGAAAAAGACCCTTATTCAGGAACAGAACAGTTACCCGGGTTTGTCCACAAAGGTCTTGTCTTTTGTAGTTAATCGGGTCTGTCTATCTTACCAGAGCTCTACCCGGTATTTTCTGTTTAAGAAAAAGCTGAAAATATTAGGTAATCCGATCAGAAAAGAAATACTTTCAGGGGATAAAGAGAAAGGGTTAAGGAAGTTCAATTTAAAACCGGATAAAAAAACAGTCTTCATCTTAGGTGGTAGTCAGGGGTCAAAAAGGATAAATAATGCTATAGCAGAGGGGATGAGCTACTTAGAGCAATTTAATGATATACAGATTCTCTGGCAGACCGGAAGTCAGGATTTTGAGAAGGTCAAAGATTTTATGAGAAGAATAAAATTGAGCTCAACTGTTTTGCCGTTTATTCAGGATATGGCGCAAGCTTATGCAGTTGCTGATCTTTTAGTGTGCCGGGCAGGTGCTCTGACCCTGTCTGAGGTGGCTGCCTGTGGTAAACCCTCAATCCTGGTTCCCTATCCTTTTGCTACAGCTGACCATCAGAGATTTAATGCTTTCTTTTTAAAAGAAAAAGGTGCGGCTGAGGTGATTCTGGAAAAAGAGCTTAAAGGGGGAAATTTAGCAGAACTGATTATGGAGCTTTTAAAGGATGAGAATAGATTAAAAGAGAGGTCAAAAAACGCTAAAGCTTTAGCTAAGCCTTTGGCGACTTCTCAAATTGTGGATGAGATGGTAGAACTTTTAAATAAGTAGTGCGTCCCGCCATTGGCGGGATAAGTCGTAGGGGCGGGGTTACCCCGCCCCTACAAAAAATAATAATAGATGAGATTCAAAAGGGTAAAAAAACTTCATTTCGTAGGGATAGGCGGCACCGGGATGTGCGGCATAGCAGAGATTCTTTGGAATCTCGGCTATATAGTTACCGGCTCGGATATAAGAAGTTCTGAATCCACGGAGAGATTAGAAAAATTGGGGATTAAAATCTTTCAGGAGCACAAAAAAGAAAATGTCTTAGGTGCAGATGTTCTGGTTATCTCCTCAGCGGTTAAGGACTCAAATCCAGAAGTGATCTTTGCCAAGGAGAACAAGATCCCGGTGATAAGAAGGGCGGAGATGTTAGGGGAGCTGATGAGGATGAAATACGGGATCGGAGTGGCTGGAACCCACGGTAAAACAACCACCACCTCGATGATCGGGCAGATTTTGACTGAGGCTGGTTTAGACCCGACCATTATCGTGGGAGGCAGGGTTAAAAACTTGGGTAGTAATATGAAGTTAGGTCAGGGAGAATACTTAGTGGCTGAAGCGGATGAATTCGACCGCTCTTTCTTGCGCCTTACACCTACCATTGCTGTGGTAACTACCTTAGAGGCGGAACATTTAGATTATTACCAGGACTTAGAGGAGATAAAATCGGTCTTCACAGAGTTTGTAAATAAGGTTCCCTTTTATGGGAGTGTAGTTTTGTGCTTAGATGAGGTAACTATACAGGAGATCATGCCAAGGATAGAAAGACCTATAGTGACCTACGGGCTTGTGCCTCAGGCAGACCTTGTGGCTCATTCTCTCTTCTTCTCAGAGGATAAAAGCTTTTTCAAGGTTAAATATAAAGAGAATGATTTAGGGGAGATAAATCTTTTTGTTCCCGGGATTCATAATGTTAAAAACTCCTTAGCCGCACTCTGTGTGGGGTTAGAGCTGGAGATCCCTTTAGCAAAGATGAGTAAAGCTTTGTCTGAATTCAGAGGGGTTAGCCGGAGGTTCGAGATAAAAGGGGAGATAGCCGGGGTGATGCTGGCAGATGACTATGCCCATCATCCTACAGAGATAAAAGCTACACTTAAGGCGGCAAGAGATGGATGGAAAAGGAGGATAATCACTGTGTTTCAGCCTCATCTTTATTCCCGGACAAAAGATTTTTATAAGGAGTTCGGCAAATCCTTTTTTGACTCAGACCTTTTGATTGTGACTGATATCTATCCAGCCAGGGAAGAGCCTATCCCTGGGATAACGGGTGAGCTGATTGTCTCGAAAGCTAAGGAGTATGGGCATAAGGAGGTCTTCTATATACCTCAGAAAGAGGAAGTGGTTCCATTCCTCTTGAAAATCTTAAAGCCAGATGATCTGGTGATAACCATGGGAGCAGGGGATATTTTTAAAGTAGGTGAAAATCTTTTTTCAGCCTTGCAATCCGATTTTGGATCCAAAGGACAAAAAGAGAAATGAAAAAAATTTCCTTTATAGGGATTTTAGCCCTCATTTTTCTATGGATAAGGACAACAGAGTTTTTCTTTACCCATTCGCCCTGGTTTGAGCTAAAAGTTCTTAACATATCTGGGAATGAAGACTTGAGTAAGGATGAGGTCTTGAAGCTTTCTGGATTAAGGTTAAAAAGAAACGTTTTTAAAATTGATTTAAAAGATGTAGCAAAAAGGGTTGAAAGGGATAAAAGGGTCAAGTCAGTTGAACTTAAAAGAGTTTTTCCCGGAGAAATCCAGGTAAGAGTGGAGGAAAAAAAACCGGACCTGTTGGTAAATCTCAAATCCTCGCCTGAACTTTACGGACTCTCAGCGGAGGGAGAGGTTATCCCTTTGAAAGAGCGCGGTAGTTATGATTTGCCCCTGATTAATGGTATAGAGTCTAAAAGCTTTAAGCCTTATACCCGGATTGGGAATGCGGAGATCCAGACAGCTTTATCTTTTTATAAAATTGTCAAGGAAGAGAATCCCACATTTCTGGAGAAGATCTCAGAGATAAATTTGGAGGATAAAGATAATTTAGTGGTCATAATGGTAAAAACCGGTAATAGAATCTTTTTTGGTGCAGGTGATTTCAAGGAGAAGTTTAAGAGGTTTATCTGGCTAAGTAAAGATTTAGCTTTTGAAGGATATTCGGGACTGGATTTAAGATTTAAAGATCAGGTGATTTTTAAAGGAGCAAAGGAAAGCCTTTAAAAAAAAAGAGGTAGATTATGGGAAAAGATAATATCGTGGTAGGTCTGGATATAGGCACAACCAAAATAGCCGCAGTGATTGGGGAGGTTGAAGAAGGTAAGGAGGTAAAGATCGTAGGGCTGGGAACTGCTCCGGCTGAAGGTTTGAAACGGGGAGTAGTGGTGAACTTAGAGCAGACGGTTAACTCGATTATCAAGGCCGTGCAGGATGCAGAGTTGATGGCTGGAGTGAGGGTTGAATCACTCTATGCCGGAATAGCTGGAGACCATATTCGTAGTATCAACTGCCGAGGTGTTATAGCGGTAACCAGATCGGGCAGAGAGATCGGTCAGGCAGAGGTCGACAGAGCGATTGAAGCGGCAAAGACTGTGGCTATCCCTATGGATCGGGAGATAATTCATGTTCTTCCCCAGGAGTTCACCGTGGACGACCAATGCGGAATAAAAGACCCCAGAGGGATGGGTGGAACGAGATTAGAGGTAGAGGTACATATCGTTACTGGCTCGGTTACCTCTGCTCAGAATATCCACAGGAGTATAAAGCGAGCTGGATATGAGCTTTTAGATCTGGTCTTGGAACCCTTAGCCTGTAGCAAGGCTCTGCTTAACCCGGAAGAGATAGAGTTAGGGGTTGCTTTTATAGATATAGGTGGCGGAACCACCAATGTGGCTATTTTCTATGATGGTTGCATAAGGCATACTGCGGTTATCAGTCTGGGTGGCAGGAATGTGACTAACGATTTGGCTATAGGACTGAGGACACCAGTGGAACAAGCTGAGGAGCTGAAGAAAAGTTATGGCTGTGCCTTATCTTCTTTAGCAGATTCTGAGGAGATGATAAAAGTGACAGGTGTGGGAAGCCGGGAGCCAAAAGAGATTTCCAGAAGTATATTAGCCGCCATAATCGAGCCCCGGATGGAGGAGATCTTCAGTTTAGCCCTGCGGGAGATAAAAAAGACAAATTTTGCAGATATCCTGGCTACAGGGATTGTGCTTACAGGTGGAGGCTCACTTTTAGAAGGGGTTGAGGATTTAGCTGAACAGGTCTTTGATATGCCGGTTAAAAAAGGAGAGATTAAAGGGGTATCAGGTCTTTTAGATATTGCGGCTAACCCGATAAACGCCACTGGAATCGGCTTAGTCTTATATGGACTGAGTAGTCATAGGGGGAAGTTCAGGAGGATAAATAACAGCAGGTTTTTCAGTCGAGTTGCACAAAAAGTAAAAGGGTTTTTTGGAGAGTATCTCTAAAAAATTTTTAAAGACAGGAGGTCGGTTATGCTTTTTGAATTAGACATGGGGGTACTGGAATACGCCAGAATGAAGGTGGTGGGTGTAGGAGGCGCAGGCGGGAATGCTATTAATCGAATGATCGATGCCGCACTTTCCGGGGTTGAGTTTATCTCAGTCAATACGGACTCTCAGGCTCTGGATAATTGTCGCGCTACCCAGAAGATTCAGATAGGAGCCAGGCTAACCAAAGGGTTAGGTGCAGGCTCCAATCCAGATATTGGCAGGAGGGCAATTGAAGAAGACCGGGAGTTAATGGCTGAAGCGCTGAATGGTGCGGATATGGTTTTTATTACCGCGGGTATGGGTGGAGGAACCGGAACCGGTGCGGTGCCAATAATTGCAGAGATCTCTAAAGAATTGGGCGCTCTGACCATTGCGGTAGTTACCAAACCCTTTGATTTCGAGGGGAAGAAGAGGATGTCTAAAGCTCTTCAAGGGTTAGAGGAGCTGAAGCAAAGGGTTGATACTCTGATCTTAATACCCAACCAAAAACTTTTATCTGTGGTGCAGAAGGAGACTACCCTTTTGGAGGCTTTTAGATTTGCAGATGAGGTTCTCCTTCAAGCCACCAAGGGGATCTCAGATCTGATCACCGTTCCGGGCTTAATCAACTTAGATTTTGCGGATATAAGAACAGTTATGTCGGAGATGGGGGATGCTCTTATGGGAACTGGTTATGCTTCTGGAGAAAATAGAGCCAAAGAGGCGGCACAAAAGTCTATTTGCAGCCCTCTTTTAGAAAACGTTTCCATCTCTGGGGCCAAAGGGGTATTAATTAATGTAACCGGAGGACCGGATTTGACCCTGTATGAGGTTAACGAAGCCTCTTCGGCGATTACAGAGGCTGCCGGTGTAGATGCCAATATCATCTGGGGAGCAGTGATTGATGAGTTTTTAAGGGATGAGATCAGGGTTACAGTTATTGCTACTGGTTTTGGGAATTCGACCAGTAGAAAAGAGAAAGAAGTGGAGCAGGACCTTTTCTCCTCTCGAAAACTGGTCTTTGAAAGACCAAGTTCGCCGAAAAAAGAAAAACCTACTCAACAGATTCTTACGCCTAAGAGTAGAGATGTTGCCTTTTCCCAGGATGATCTGGAGATACCAGCCTATCTGAGGAAACAGGAAGGAACCTTACGCCAGGGCAAAGAATAAGATAGTTTAGAGTTTGAAGTTTGGAGTTTGTGAAATCGTAACCCACATTGCTCTCAAAGTGGGTAAATAAGCGCGTAGCCGAACTCGGCAACTAGGCGAGACTATTTAATTAATTGACTTTCTGTCTGTGTAGTGAAATTTTTTGAGAAAAGAGATGTAGGGGCACGTTGCAACGTGCCCCTACATCTTTGTGGAGGGATTTGCTTTTTTATTCTGTCAGGTCCTAACTGCTAAACCCACATTGCCCTCAACGTGTGGAAGATAGATAAATGAGAGGAAATTTAAATAAAATATTTGACAGGACTTATATAAGATTTATATTAGTGTTAAGGAAATTCTCGTATTTTTAAAATACATGCGCCCATAGCTCAACTGGATAGAGCGCCTGACTACGGATCAGAAGGTTGCGGGTTCGAATCCTGCTGGGCGTATTGATTGTCCTACAGTGAGTTAACAAAGAGCGACCCCTACCAAAATATAAGAATCAGGCGACATCCTCCAATGTAATATAGCATGCTTACCCGGGAAAGGCAAGAATTTTTTTGGGTAGTGCCCTAAAAAGAAATATTAAACTTACTCTTTTTCTTTAACTTTTGAAGCAATGTTATCAAAAATCGAATTGAATATATTATTCGCCCTATCAACATTGGAAATTTTCTTAAGGATATCAAACTCACCCAAATGGTCTACATGTATCTTGGGTATTAATGCAATGAAAATCTCCTTACTCAATTCGGCAATTTCCATTTTAGTCATTGGAAACCTCCTTTTAGGTTATGGTTTATATGTGTTGTGTTAAAAGATAGTTTTAGATTGTATTTCTGTCAATCTTTATTTTAATTCTAAATCTTCAATTTGTCTCTTCATCTCTCGCTCTTTGATTAATAGTAATTTATTGAATTCCCCTTCTTCCCTGTTCTTAACAGATTTAATCTTTATCTGTAAAGCGCCAGCTATACCACTACCTCCTCTGCCAAGAGCTTCAGCCTCTCGTAACTTTTCATACAAATGCTTTAATTCTGGTGCATATTTAGCGTCTAAACTTGTTCTAACGCTGTCTGTCCAAACTTCAATGTCTTCCTTATGCCTCTGTTCGAAAACTTCTTTTTTAACTTTTATGTCTTTACCTTTGATGTATTCTGTTAAAGAGATATGGGCCACATCGCTTAGCAGTTGCCCAGCGACAACTCCCAAAATAAAAATGAATATTTTCCCTATGGTCTTCATATTGAAATTCTAAGTTCTCTTTGTCCGTTTGTGAAGAGTTTTAAAAGTTTTTTTACCAAAACTCCTATATTTTTGGTAGCATCCTAATTTGAATTAGGATTCTGTATTGATTTCTGTTCCTTTTGAGCAAGCGTCTTGCTCACTTCCTTAGCAACCCCAAGTATTTTATTACCTAACGTGTAACTCTCCTCTTTTGAAAGTTTACTAAACCTACCTTTGAGTTCTTGCTGCATATGCTTCAAAATAGCTACTTGATCATCTAATTTCAACTGTTGTAAGTATTTGATGGATAATCCCAGCCAGGTTACTATGTTATTGATATCTTTAAGATCAAAGGCGCTATTTACAGCTGACATTAAGCCCGCGCCAACGGTATATGCAGATCCTAAACCAGATACTTGGGATACGTCTTTAGGTATGGGGATCTCAGGTCTCTTTCTCTTAAACTTACCTCCAAGAAATTCTCCTTCTTCTATTGCACCTATGAGACTTCTAATAGGTTCTCTAAAGAGGTAGACGATCCATCCTATAAGCAATACAGAAAGCAATTTTGCTATAACTGAACTATTCAACAAAAGCTCCCAAAAATCCATTAATCTTTCCTTTGAAGGTTAAGTGATCTCTGATAATTTATATAAAAAACATAGAGAAAAGTCAACTAATTTTTTAAAAATTCTTTGTCCAAAACAGCCCTCCTTTGGTTAGAGGCTTCAAACGAAATAAAATTTTTATGTTGTAACCATGCAGTTCTACAGCAATTGTTATATTTTGGAATTTTGGTGATTAAATATTTTTTAAATGATTGAAAGATAAGGAGTTAGATTTTAAAAAAAGTGGCAAAGGGGCTTGTGATGTCATATAATAGTAGTGGATAGAGAAAATGAAAACCATGAAAAAAGGAGATGATAAAATGGAAGAAGAAAAGACAGTATTTGACAAAATATTTGAGAGAGTTATGAGCCATTTTCAACCTTTCATTAACGCTTGTACCGAATTCATTCAGTTTAAAAATCTTTCACATTACCCATCAGACACTAAAGAAGAATTAGTAGAAGAGTTCATAGCCAAGGTTATGGAGAAAGGTAGAGACCTTATCATGAAAAAATATCAAACAACATTCGAGGAATTTGTTGAGAAAGTTGAAAGGCAAGTCCTGAATGATTTGTGGAAGGAGGAGTCTGGATTAGATGGATTAGGTGATGTCTCATATGATTTCCGAAAGAAGCTATGTGAAGATCATAAGATTGACTACGAAGAGTTAAAGAAGGAACGAGGAAAGGAAAGGTTGAAAGGCGTAGAGGAATATGTGGAAAATTCACTTAGGGAAATAATGAAAGGAGAGAAGTAAATCTTTACTGCATAGAACATCTCACCTTCTATTTTTGAGTAACTCAGAAAGAGCCCCCATATTGATTTGTCGCTTGTGCTTTTAGATGATTTAAAAAAGCTATCTGGATACAAGCTACCTGTAAAGTCCAAATCGGCTTTATTTTTTGCTTGACAAAGTGGAGTTGGAATATAAATTGCCGATTTAGAAAGATGGGTTTGCTTTCTGGAATCAAAAGAATAGGGAGTTTATAGAGGATTTAGGCTTTTAATTTTAGTAAAATTAAAAACTTAAACAATAAGCGACTTGCCACTCTAGCTCAGTTGGTAGAGCAACGGACTGAAAATCCGTGTGTGCCCAGTTCGATTCTGGGGGGTGGCATTTAATATAGTTTATGAGTTTATGGGTTTAGGAGTCGGAAGATTAATTTTCTTAAAACTCTTAAACTTTTTAACTCTTGAACCTTTGAACTTTTAATACGCCACCGTAGCTCAGTCGGCAGAGCAGATGATTCGTAATCATCCGGTCACCCGTTCGAATCGGGTCGGTGGCTTTTGCTTCGCGGGTGGTTGGTTGCTGGTGGTTAATGGATGGTTTGTAGGGCAAGGCTTTTAGCCTTGCATGGCGGTTTGTAGCGTCCGGGTTTATCCCGGACGTTTTTTATATTAAACCTCACCCTCGCCGTTCGGCTGAGCTCACGACGAAGCCCTCTCCTTAGAAAGGAGAGGGGAAATGTAGGGGCGACCCTCTGTGGTCGCCCTTTTTTTCTTGACATGGACAATGGAATTATATTATGCTTTTACAAAAACAGGTATAAGCTTATGTGTAAAAAGGTATTGCTCGTTGCTATTGTCTTATCAATGATATTACTGCTGGCAGACTACTCTCTATGTTCAGATGATTCTTATGACGCTGGCTACAGGTTAGGTCGTGGGAATGGACAAATAGACAGAGAAAGTGGGCATCCCTCAGATCCATATGCCACAGCATCATCTTATGAGTGGGTAGCTAAAAGTAATAATTACAATTTAGCGTCCTTTAGAAATGGGTTTATTGATGGCTACAAGGCTGGATACGGATACCCATCTAGAGCACGAGGTCGCAATTATTTCGCCATAGCCTTACCAATCATTGCGATAATCGTTTTATTGTTTGTTTTCAAAATCTATCCTGCAATCAAAAAAAAAGAAAGCTACAAAAGAGTCCAGTCTTCGATTGAGAGTGCAGATAGAGAAATGGATGAGGAAATAAGATATGGTTTCCTTGCATATATTATAAGATTTTTACAAGAAAGCTTTAGAGGCTACAATGATGCCTATGACTTGACAGGAAATTATTCTCTCATTAACATAGTTTTTTTACTCAAAGAGGGATTTAGAGTCCCAGTGCCGTACCACTATTTCGAAAAAGAGGGAGATTACCCATCTGATCGTTCCTTTAGGCGAATATCTGAGTGTGTCATGGAGGCAGACTTACACAGAATGAGAGATGCAGAACTAATACATTCGGAGTATGACAACATCCATTATGATCTTAGAACTCAACCTCTTGACAAAGCCTCGGCTTACATCGCACGCGCAGAGCAGTTTATTCAACAATATTCCTCTAAATTGGAAGACTTGATTAGTTTCTTGTTCAGTTTGGGTGAACCGTCAGAAGCTCGGTGGATACTTGAAGACTCAGCCAAACTATATTTCATCTATGTGAATAAGCTAAATAGAATTTTATCAGCTAAAGAAACAGACAAGTTGATAAAAGAAGCTAATTGCCTGAATACTCTTCTAGGCAAGAAGCATCTAGATCTACTTGTGAAAAAAGGGCTTATTAAATTAGCTGAATAACGCAGAATGGCGACAATTTAGATTAATATTCGATAGACTAGTGACTAAGGATTAGAAAGAAATAGGAACTCTGGCTAAAGGAAGCTCCATTTATCTTTAAGAACAGCAATGCTTGCCATTGTTACATAGATCATCACAGGAGATTTTGAAGACGTTTCTTATATTAAACCTCACCCTCGCCCTCTCCTTAGAAAGGAGAGGGGAAGCGTAGGGGCAACCCTCTGTGGTCGCCCTTCAACAGAACAGGCAGGATGCCTGTTCCACCAAAAAATAAACCCACGTTGCCCTCAATGTGGGTTCGGTTATTCCCACCTTGAGGCAAGGTAGGGTTACCGTTTTATTCTGGATTAAAAATAATATTTTTCAAACAAAGTCTGAAGTTATTAAGTAACATATTTGGAAGAAATTTAAAAAAACACTTGACAAGGTTAAGTCTAAATATTATAATTGGTTTGCCGATAGAAATATAGGGAGCTTGTGATTTTCTCCTTAGGCGATAAAGGATAAAAATTGAGAGGAAAAAAGAACTCTTTGAAAATTTATAAAGAATTTCCTTGACAAATATCGCAGATAGTTTATATTAAAGGTCTGCCAAAAAATGGTATTTGTTGGCAGGCATTTTTTTCGCTATAAAAAGTGCTCTTTGAAAATTAAATAGCGTGCATAGGTTTAAGAAGACGATGCGGGTCTTCGATTTCGAATAACAGAACCCAAGTTCGGGTTCGTTTAAATGAGCTTTTTATGGAGAGTTTGATCCTGGCTCAGAACGAACGCTGGCGGCGTGCCTCATACATGCAAGTCGTGCGAGAAACCCCTGCCCGCCTTTGGCGGATAGGGGCGTAAAGCGGCGAACGGGTGAGTAACACGTGGGTAATCTACCTTAAAGCTTGGGATAAGCCCTCGAAAGGGGGTCTAATACTGAATAATGTCCTGGAGGGGCATCTCTCCGGGATCAAAGGTCCGTGAGGACCGCTTTGAGATGAGCCCGCGCTCCATTAGCTTGTTGGTGAGATAAAAGCCCACCAAGGCTATGATGGATAGCCGGCCTGAGAGGGTGTACGGCCACACTGGGACTGAGATACGGCCCAGACTCCTACGGGAGGCAGCAGTAGGGAATATTGCGCAATGGCCAAATGGCTGACGCAGCGACGCCGCGTGGAGGATGAAGTTCTTCGGAATGTAAACTCCTGTTAGTGGGGAAGAATATCCCGCCTTGTGCGGGACTGACGGTACCCACAGAGGAAGCTCCGGCTAACTCCGTGCCAGCAGCCGCGGTAATACGGGGGGAGCAAGCGTTGTTCGGAATCACTGGGCGTAAAGGGCGCGTAGGCGGGCAGATAAGTCAGACGTGAAATTTCTCTGCTTAACGGGGAAACGGCGTTTGAAACTATCTGTCTTGAGTACGGGAGAGGAAAGTGGAATTCCTGGTGTAGCGGTGAAATGCGTAGATATCAGGAGGAACACCGGTGGCGAAGGCGGCTTTCTGGCCCGATACTGACGCTGTGGCGCGAAGGCTAGGGTAGCAAACAGGATTAGATACCCTGGTAGTCCTAGCGGTAAACGTTGGGCACTAGGTGTTGGTTCTTCAACGGATCAGTGCCGAAGCTAATGCATTAAGTGCCCCGCCTGGGGAGTACGACCGCAAGGTTGAAACTCAAAGGAATTGACGGGGGCCCGCACAAGCGGTGGAGTATGTGGTTTAATTCGACGCAACGCGAAGAACCTTACCTGGGCTTGACATTCTGATGAAAGCCCAAGAGACTGGGTCCCCCCGAAAGGGGCGTCAGGACAGGTGCTGCATGGCTGTCGTCAGCTCGTGCCGTGAGGTGTTGGGTTAAGTCCCGCAACGAGCGCAACCCTTGCCTTTAGTTGCCACTCCCCGAGCAATCGGGGGAGCACTCTAAAGGGACTGCCAGTGATAAGCTGGAGGAAGGCGAGGATGACGTCAAGTCCTCATGGCCCTTATGTCCAGGGCTACACACGTACTACAATGGTCAGCACAGAAGGTTGCAAATCCGCAAGGTAGAGCCAATCCCCAAAGCTGGCCTCAGTTCAGATTAGAGTCTGCAACTCGACTCTATGAAGATGGAATCGCTAGTAATCGCGGATCAGCAGGCCGCGGTGAATACGTTCCCGGGCCTTGTACACACCGCCCGTCAAGCCATGGAAGTCAGGGGTACCAGAAGTCGCTGATCCAACCCGCAAGGGAGGTAGGCGCCGAAGGTAAAACTGATGACTGGGGCTAAGTCGTAACAAGGTAGCCGTAGCGGAAGCTGCGGCTGGATCACCTCCTTTCTAAGGAGTAAAAAAAATAGGTGTGTAATCCTGCCACAGGTGGGAGAAAAACATCGAACGCATCACTTCTTTTTGCTTATGCACGCTATCTAAAAAGTTTTTTTATATATGGTGGCCCGTTTGACTTATCCGAGAAACGGATCCTGAGGATAGGTTTACAGTTGAAGTTCAAAAAGGTTGTGGACCCTCACTGTGGGCCTATAGCTCAGTTGGTTAGAGCGCACGCCTGATAAGCGTGAGGTCAGTGGTCCGATCCCACTTAGGCCCACCAGAAAAGAAGTGGATGGTTCGTAGTTGATGGTGGGTGGTAAAGAAGAATAAAACTGTTAGTTATTGACCATTAACTATAAACTGGTCGAGGTTGTTCTTTGAAATATGATTTCTATGACCGGGAGGAATATTATAAGCCGAAGCTCGCATCTAAAGTCAGAAATATCCTTCATCGGAGGCTTTTTAGAAATATTTCTCCTCCTCAAGAGGTTCTGGAGATAGGTGTCGGTTTTGGTGAGTTTGCTCACTTCTGCAGAGATAACCAGATCGACTACTTGGGAATCGAGCCTAATTTGTACTTGAGGGAGAAGCTGAAGGAGGATGGATTTCAGGTTTTGGATGGCTCTCTGCCTTTACTTCCGGAGCTGGATAGAAGATTTGATCTGGTTTTCTTAGGACATATTATTGAGCATCTGAAAGATTATACTGAGGTCCTGGAGTCCTTAGAAAATCTGAAGAAGGTTTTAAATAGATCCGGATATCTTATCCTTCTTTATCCAGAGGTGCCTAAGACTCGATGGCTATTTTATCATGATTATACTCATTCCTATCCTACCTCGATTCGAAGGGTGGAGGCTCTTTTAAAGGATTCCGGATATAAGGTGATGGAGAGTCATAATTATGTGAGCTTTATCGTAAAAGGAGCATGGTTGTTTTATTATTTGGGTAAGATTTTCCCATATTTTCTGTTCGGCAAACGAAAGAGGTATTTCTGGCGGCTGTCTTTTTCGATGAATTCCTTTACGGTGGCTCAATTAAAGGTGTAGAGTTTGCGTAGATAGATTTTTAAGGGGATATAGCTCAATTGGGAGAGCGCCGCCTTTGCAAGGCGGAGGTTACCGGTTCGATCCCGGTTATCTCCAGAATATTATAAAAAGAGTTGTTCGTAGTTATTAATTCATAGAAATTTGTTCTTTGACAACTGCATAGAGAATTAGGGTGAGCATCTTTAAAGGTGCTACAAATTTCGGATCAAGTTACTAAGGGCATATGGTGGATGCCTTGGCACCAGAAGGCGATGAAGGACGTGGTAAGCTGCGATAAGCTCCGGTGAGCTGCAAACAAGCTGAGATCCGGAGATCTCCGAATGGGTAAACCCATCCCGGTTAATACTGGGATATCTCCTGGTGAATCCATAGCCAGGTAGAGGCGAACGAGGGGAACTGAAACATCTAAGTACCCTCAGGAAAAGAAAGTAAAAACGATTTCCTCAGTAGCGGCGAGCGAACGGGAAATAGCCCAAACCGGTTTGTACGTTAAAGCCAGCGCGCGTTGTGCTTCCGGTGTTGTGGGGTCTTAACGAGCTCTGGGTGCTGACAGAGCAAAGAGTTACAAATCCATATCTTAGCCGAATAGCCTGGAAAGGCTAGCCACAGAAAGTGAAAGCCTCGTAGGCAAAAAGTTATGGACTCTTAGTTAAGATTCCCAAGTAATGCGGGACACGTGAAATCCTGTATGAATCTGCCCAGACCACTGGGTAAGGCTAAACACTCTCTGGTGACCGATAGTGAACAAGTACCGTGAGGGAAAGGTGAAAAGTACTCCTGGCGGAGAGTGAAATAGAACCTGAAACCATATGCTTACAAGCTGTGGGAGTCCTGATAGTTCCCTTCGGGGAACCATCGGGATGACTGCGTGCCTATTGAATAATGATCCGGCGAGTTACTTGTAGGTTGCAAGTTAAGTCATACACTGACGTAGCTGTAGCGAAAGCGAGTCCTAAATGGGCGACTTTAGTAACCTGCAGTAGACCCGAAGCCAGGTGATCTAGGCATGGACAGGATGAAGTCCAGGTAACACTGGATGGAGGTCCGAACCCACTAACGTTGAAAAGTTAGGGGATGATCTGTGCCTCGGAGTGAAAGGCTAATCAAACCTGGAGATAGCTGGTTCTCCCCGAAATAGTTTTAAGACTAGCCTCGCAAGAAGAGTAACGGAGGTAGAGCACTGAATGGGCAAGGGACCCTACAAGGTTTCCAACCCCAACCAAACTCCGAATGCCGTTACTTGTTTTGCGGGAGTCAGGCAGTGGGGGATAAGCTCCATTGCCAAAAGGGAAACAACCCAGACCACCAGCTAAGGTCCCTAAGTATAAGCTAAGTGAGAAAGGATGTGGAATTACTCAGACAACTAGGATGTTGGCTTAGAAGCAGCCATCATTTAAAGAGTGCGTAAATGCTCACTAGTCAAGTGATTCTGCGCCGACAATTCACGGGACTAAGCTTATCACCGAAGCTGTGGACTAAGACAGTTTATTAAAGTTTAGAAGTTTAAAAGATTAGGAGTTTAAACCCTTTTAAACTTTTAAACCGTTAAATTCTTAAACTGTTTTATTGGTAGGGGAGCATTCTGCAGTAGGTTGAAGTTCCGATGTGAATCGGGATGGACGAGGCAGAAGAGATTATGCCGGAACGAGTAGCGATAAAGCAGGCGAGAAACCTGCTCACCGAAAACCTAAGGGTTCCTGAGGAAGGTTAATCCACTCAGGGTAAGTCGGACCCTAAGCCGAGGTCGAAAGGCGTAGGTGATGGAAAAGCCGTTAAAATTCGGCTACCACCTGATAGGCGATCAAGACACTTAAGGGGTAACGCAGAAGTGAAAGGTCAGCCCCGCTTTGGACTGCGGGGTCTAAGCCTGTAGAGGTTCCTGATAGGCAAATCCGTCAGGATGTAACCTTGAAGGGTGATGGGGAGGCCGCAAGGCCGCAAACTGACCCTAAGCCGGCTGCCAAGAAAACCCTCGTAAGTGAGTCTTTCAGGTGTCCGTACCGTAAACCGACACAGGTGGGTGAGGAGAATATCCTAAGGTGCTCGAGCTAACCCTCGTTAAGGAACTAGGCAAAATGGCCCCGTAACTTTGGGAGAAGGGGTGCCTCGAGTAAGCTTTTTCCTTTGGAAGAGGCTGAAAGGGGCCACAGTAAAGAGGCCTGAGTGACTGTTTACTAAAAACACATGTCTCTGCTAAGCCAGAAGGCGACGTATAGGGACTGACACCTGCCCGGTGCTGGAAGGTTAAAGGGATGCGTTAGTCCCGCCGTTAGGCGGGGCAAAGCGCTGAACTGAAGCCCCAGTAAACGGCGGCCGTAACTATAACGGTCCTAAGGTAGCGAAATTCCTTGTCGGGTAAATTCCGACCTGCACGAATGGTGTAACAACTTGGGCGCTGTCTCAACGAGGGACTCGGCGAAACTGTAGCAGCGGTGAAGATGCCGCTTACCCGCATCGGGACGGAAAGACCCCGTGAACCTTTACTATAACCTGATATTGGATTTTGGTCAGGCTTGTGTAGAATAGGTGGGAGACTATGAAGCTCCGACGTTAGTTGGAGTGGAGTCGACTGTGAAATACCACCCTTGCTTTATCGGAATTCTAACCTGGGCCCATGAATCTGGGTTAGGGAAAGTATCAGGCGGGTAGTT
>Ga0209979_1001393_pt1 | contig 26638 bp, 20 predicted proteins | sample AnhtaG_FD_183114 | JGI IMG/M metagenome (GOLD analysis project Ga0209979, IMG submission 183114) | Deep subsurface microbial communities from Anholt, Denmark to uncover new lineages of life (NeLLi) - Anholt_01485 metaG (SPAdes) (version 2) | ecosystem: Environmental > Aquatic > Marine > Oceanic...
CTCTTTCGCCAGTTTCCCGAGCTTCGAAAGGAGTTGTGGGGTGGGCGACTGTGGAGTGACGGCTACTTTGTCCGAGCGGTAGGGGACGAAGTGACCAGTGATGTCATTCGGCGCTACATTCAATACCATGAACACCAGCAAGATGTAATTCAGCTCTCGCTGTGGGACAGTCTTTAGATGCCCCCCAGCTTGCTGGGGGGTAGTTCACTTCCAGAACGATTTTGATCTCTCGGCCGTCCTCGCCGCGCCAGCGGATGAGGTAGTCTGGGCGATACTCGTGCCGAACCCCCTGCCATTCGTAGGGGATGGTGAGATCCAGATGATCGTTTCGGGCGTAGGCGACGACTTCTGGCATCCGCTCCAACTGAAAGGCTACGCTGTGCTCCCACGTCGGTGTATCCAGCACTACGTGGCTGATGTGGCTCTTGGTCGTGCCCACGCTGGGCCGTACGGTGCGAAAGAGCACCTCAGAGGTAGAGCCGACAGGGCGAAAGCGCTCGATCACGGGCAATATCGGCGGCTCACCAGCCTCGGTGTCCGGCTCAATGGCTGCGGTCAGCCGCTCGATGATGCGCTGTTTGTACTTGAGCAGGGCGATTTCCTCAAGCGGTGTGTCGTCGGCCGCAATCACACGCTCCTCCAAGTACTCCCACACGATGTTGAGTACCTGAGGAAACAGAAGATGGCGGGCGCTCCAGTCTTCCCGCTTGTTCTTTAACCGATGCGTGAGTTCAGCGCCGATGTCGTACACACTTGCCTGAAGCCGCTTTTCCCGGTGGAAGGGATTGCGATCATGCAGCACTTCCAGCCCTGGGCCGAGGCGGTCAGGGCGTCCGATGCGATAACCAGCAGCGGGCTTGACGACCACCTCGGTCGGCTCGGTGGTGGGATCAATCCTCAAATAAGGCACGCCCTCCAGATTCACCCGAATGCGCTGGCGCACGTCAAAGACATAGCCCTCCACGCGTGGGAAGGTGATCTCCAGATGCTTGCGTTCAGACAGGGCTCGCACGAGGATGGAAATCTTCTGCCCTTCACGACGTCCGACTGGCTTCTTCTTGACCGGGATGACTTCAAAGGGTATGCCGTACACGTCCACATACTCAGGTTCGGTGAAGTCGTCGTAATTCATCCGACGCAGGCCCCGACCTACTACCTGCTCACACAGGAGTTGCGACGTGAAGGCGCGCAGGCCCAGAATCTGTGTGACGTTATGCGCGTCCCAGCCCTCGGTCAGCATCCCCACCGACACCACGCAGCGGATGGGCTTGCCCGGCGGATCACCCTCGCCTTCCCACTCTGTCTTGCCCACCGTGTCTACCGTGTTGCGCAACCGCTCGGCCACTTCCCGTTTCGTCTCGCCTTCTACCGCGCTTTCGGCCTCGTTGAGCAGTTTGGTGTCAATACGCAGCGTTACTTCCTCGTCGTGCCGATTCTCCAACTCCGGCAGGACTTCGCCTCCTTCGATATGCTCGTGCACGAGTTTGGAGAGAGCGGTGTTGGCGCAGACGACAATGAGGGTCGGCGGCACTAGAGAGCCAGCCTGCTGAAAGGCTTCGAAGGTCTTTTGCCACTCTGATGCAAGGGTCGCCAATGCGCCATCTGCTTCTCGCAGTACTGACTCAGGCTTGGCGCGGCGACGGGCAGTCTGCCGTTCGGACCTCGGTAAGCGTGAGTTTATCCACTCCCACAGGCGGAAGTATTCAGGTATCAGCGCCCCGGAATCCGTCGCCACTGGCACGCGGGGGATCTTGACGATGCCGCACTCAATGGCATCCACCAACCCGAAGTCGGAGACAATCCAGGGGAAAGGCGCGCCCTCGTCGTAGCCACTGCCCTTGATGTAGAAGGGGGTAGCCGAGAAATCAGCGCAGAAGTTGATGCCGCGCACAGCGTTGATCTTGTCCAACCCCATTGCCCAGATCGTGGCTGTGCGAAACTCATCCTCTAACTGCTTCCGCTCTTCACGGGGAAGTAATTTGATCTCTTCTGGCGAGAAGGGCTGAGCTGGGCGGTAGGCGTGGTGCGCTTCGTCGTTGATGACCAGGATGTTCTGCTTGTTGCCCAGTTCCTTCAGCACACGACGGCAAAAGGCCCGATCGCCTTCCGGTGGACGCTGGCGGACGCTTCTTGAGCGTGAGTCGTCCTGTGGCTGGAAGAGGTGCCAGTTGGTGATATGGAATTTGCCCTGCTGAAGGCATTCGAACATTCCCCGGGTGGGAACCATGTCAAAGTGCTCGTAGTAGTTCCTGGGATGCCAGGGCAGGAGAACCTGGAGGCGCTTGCGGATGGTTACATTTGGGCAGACCAGCAGAACGGCGTTCGAGAAGCGGCGGTCTTGGGGGTTCGCCAGTTTATTCAGCACCTGCCAGGCGATGACCATGCCCATCACGACTGTCTTGCCGCTTGCGGTGGCCATCTTGCAGGCATAGCGGGCTAGTGCCCGGTAGCCCTTCGCCTGGCTTTCGGGGTCGTTGGGCTGGTCCTTTGGAACCACGATGCCCTGCTTCTCGGCAGGTGATGCCTCCACCAGCCAGATAAGCGTTTCGGCGGCTTCGTGCTGGCAGAAAAAGAGTTTTCGTTCACGATCGCGGTCGCTCCAGTGGTTCAGGAGTCGTCGGGTGATGGGTGTCACGCCCGGATAGCCCTTTTCCCGCCAGCCCATCACCCGATCGCGCATGAGGTTGACCATCTCCAGCGGGACGAACTCCTCCTCGAACATGGAGAGTTGCGGTCCTCGTGTACGGGGTCTGAGATAATAGCCCGCTGGGCGGCGTCCTTCCGCCAGCACCGGCTGCCCCTCTTTGTAGTCCCAGTAGCGGCCGGGTTCTTCAAAGGGGCTATTCACAATCGGGTTATCAACGGCGAGCGTCATTCTTGATGCCCCCCTTTACCTCGATCACCAATCCCTCCATAATCACCCCTGCAACACCTCCGTCGGGGTTCTCCTTCCGCGTTCGGTCCGGTCGAAGTCGCCGTCGAAGCTCACGATGATCAGGTTGTATTTCTCTGCCGTGGCATGCTGGTAGGCATCATCAAAGTCCAGATTGAATCTCCGGGCTGCATGAACGATGTCTTGCATATCCTCCAATCCGAGCCGCACCAGCCGAATCCCACCTGTCAACAGCAAATCGTCCACCGTCCGCAAGAAAGTGTCATGCATCCTGCACCGCAGAAGAATGATGCCCAAAGAGTAAAGCGAGAATTCAGTGAGGTACAGGTTTTCGGGGGTGGTACTCTCGAGAAATCGCTTCACTTCCCCAGCCTTCGCCTGCCGCAGCAAGATCTCTGCAATGAGGTTGGTATCCACCAGATACATCAGTCACCCCACCATTCGAGAGCCTTGTGCTGCAGTTCCACCGAAGTATTTTGATCGCGCAGGTCTTCAAGAGCCCCTTCCCAGTCAAACTTAAACTTGCCCCTAGGCTTCCTGGCTTGTTTCTCCAACAGAAACCGGACGAAGTCCTCTACCTCACACTGAAGTTCAGGTGGCAACACCTTAACCATCTCTCCAATTCTCCCCTCGGTCCTTTCCATAGCTTCACCTCCTGCTATACTCATATTTTGCCCCGTCTAATGCCATCACCCTCACCACCTCATTCCCCCGAAAGTCAATCACCTTTACCGCGATTCGCTTGTGCTCACCAGGCTCGAAGGGGAAGGAGACAGTGCCGCGCATCTGTTCAAAAGCCTCAGGGTCAATCTGGGCTTTCAGAGCGCGCTGCAGTCTCTTCCATGCCTTGCCATCGCCGGGGAAGAAGGCCTGACAGATGTGGAAGGTCATACCATCGTAGTCAGCATCGAGGAACCAGGCGGCCACGTCCCCGCCCCGGGTGTGCTGGGTCTCGCCAGTCAGTGGGTCGTAGATGTCCACCCCGCGCAGTTCCACGGCGTAGGTGCCGTCTTTCTGCTTATCCACGCGCACGTCTGGCTGGCCGAAGACGGTGAAAATCTGGCTGGTGCGGCTGGTCTTGAGCAAGTCACCCACCAACACGTCGGGCGCTATGTTGGCGAAGTGCACTTCTAGCCCTTTGACCGGCGCTCGCTGCACAAAGGCATGAGCCTCCGGGTCAAAACTGAATCCGGCCAAGATGAGCACATCGTAGGCGTTGTTGCGGGCGGTGGGGATGGCTTCCGCTACCTGCATGGCCGTCACCGGGCCATACCGCGGCCCGAAACTTAGGGACACCCTCAGAGTCTTGCCATTCTGCTCGGCGTCGGCCTCGGCGTGGAGATAGCCGAAGTTGAGCGCACGCAAGTTCTGGAGTGCCATCTTCCTGCCGCCGGGGAAGAGGACACTTCCCTGCTGTTTGAGCAGGTTGAGCATGTCCGTGAGGTAATCACCGCCCCGGTCAGAGATGCGGGTGCGCGCCTCGTCTTCTTCAAACTGAGGTATGGGGGCCTGGGTCGGGTCTTCAATTGCGGGCACGGGGATGGCTTCCACGGTGAGCGGCCCCGAGACACGCACCACACCACGCCTGACCTCGGGCCGGTCGTAGAGCACCTCTCGCGGCGCGTTGCGCTGGATGCTCTCGTCAATCTCCCGGCGCCTCTGGCGTTTGAGTAACCAGAAGCGCTGATGTGCCTCTTGGGCTTCCCCTGTCCAACCTGCGTCCGCCTCGCGTGGAACCTCCCATTCTTTCCAGGCTTCACCCAACGCGTTGTTCAGTTCCGTTATGGCCTCATCAATCTGCGGCTGATACCTGGCGGCGATTTCGTCAATCTCGGTGTTGTGGACGATGCTCCGCAGGGTGACATGGGGGACGGTTCTGTAGATGAACCCGCCCACTGGCCCACGTTCCGGGTCAACCAGCTCGTAGTAGTCGAACTTTGCCGTCATCAGCCGCTGGCGAGCGATGGCCAGGGCCACGCGGGAGGTGTCACAGGTGATCCAGCGCCGCCCCCACTTCTCGGCGCAGTAGGCGGTGGTGCCGGAGCCACAGGTGGGGTCAAAAACTAAATCGCTTGGGTCGGTGGTCATCAGGATACAACGCTCGACGACTCTCGTGTTGGTCTGGACAGCGTATACCCTGTGAGATTCTCCCATCATGTCCATCCATACATTAACCAGATAGGAACCAGGACTGTCGTCAAGATAATGAGTGTATCTTGCAACAGAACCTCTAGCCGTGATTCGCCCAGCAGATGCTAGCCTGTTTAGGCCCTCAAGCGTTGTCCGCCAGCCCGCACCAGCACGTGGAACAAATCTGCGTCCTCTAAATGCAAATATGGGCCTTGTGCTCTCGGTGCCAGTCCTGGACTGCAAGTCGGTGGATTTAAGAATGCGTGTCCCTTCTGGCAAGAGCTCTGGGGTTAATCGCTCTTCTTGTGTCAGCCGCCTAATCGTGCCATCGGCCAATTCTACCTGCTGGAATTCCTGTGTCAGAGAAATGTCTTTAGGAACAAAAAGTGAGCGATACTTCATTGTGTCCTTGCTTCTGGCATACCAAAGCAGATAATCGTTAATCGTCGGGAGCCATTTACTTGTTTGACTGCCAGACTTTCTAAACGCAATCACCGCCACAAAATTCTCACGATAGAAAACCTCGTCCATGAGGCAGCGTACCAGGTGCAGGTTCTCGTCGCTGATCTGGACGAAGATGGAACCGCTCTCGGTCAGGAGATCGCGGGCCAAGAGCAGGCGGTCGCGCAAGTAGGTCAGGTAGGAGTGGATGCCCAGTTTCCAGGTGTCACGGTAGGCTTTGATCTGCTCCGGCTCGTGAGTGAGGTCGGCGTCCCTGTCCTTCACGTCTCTTCGGTCAATGCGGGGTTGGAAGTTGCTGGAGTACTTGATGCCGTAGGGCGGGTCCACGTAGATCATCTGCACCTTGCCCGCCATCCCTTCCTTGACCAGCAGGGAGTTCATCACCAGCAGGCTGTCGCCGAGCATCAGCCGATTTGTCCAGCCGACCTCGTGCTGGTAGAACTCGATCTGCTGGTTCAGGGGCAGGGGGGTTTCGCCGAAGAGGGAAAGTTGCAGCGGTTCGGGACGGCGCACGGCATCGAGAATCGCCCGTGTAGAGATGCGCTCGTGGATGTGCAGGGAGACCACGTCCACGTCAAACGAAGTGTGCTCGGCTTTGCCTCCCCACTGGAGCTGTGGGTCCAGGTGCGGATCGTAGGCGTAGGAGGTAGCGCGTCGCTCCCGCACCTCGTAGGTGGGGGCAATGCCGGCCGGCGGGTTGTTCTTCCGCCTGGCCTCGTCGTGGCGGTAATCTCCTACCTGTTTCTTGCTCTTGGTTCTCCGTCTTCTCGCCATGTTTCTTCACTCCTCAATGGGCACAATTTCATCTGACACCCGGATAGCTGATGTGCATGTGCAGTCTGCCATGGGCGATAATTGGCCACCACAGCGGCCAACATTCCAGTGAAGGACTCCTCTCGCCGCAGCAGAGTATAGCATCGTGACAGAGGCGCGTCAATACGTAGCAACTTCAGTAGTGGCGACTTCAGCCACCTACGAACAAATGAAGCCGCCACTACCAAGTTGCTAACCGAAGTCATTCGGTGACGGTGAAGACCCCTCCGTCGGAGCGACCCCACACCTCGGGGAAGTACATCTCGTAGGCCGTGGTGGGCATCACCAGGAACCGGCCGGGCAGGCTGGCCCGGATCTGGTAGGTGTACTCGTAGGTGCCCCGCGGTAGGTAGGTGGCGAACAGCACCGCCTTCTCATCCCGCAGGTCGGTGTGGCTGAACCACCACCAGCCCCACCCGCCGTGGCCCTGCCCTTCCTCAACCCGTTCCAGCGAAGGCCGCTCGCCCACCACGCTGGCCGTCTTCAGGCTGCGGTCAATCCCCTCACATCCCGCGGGCAGCGGATCCTCGAGCACCAGGTAGTGCAGGTCGTGGGGGGCCACGATGGTGAGCTTCACCTGCACTGTGTCATTGGCCGCGGCCCCATCGATGACCCGCTCGGGATCGTCGGCGCTGGTATACTGCCGGGCCACGAATACCCCCCGAGATGCCGCCTGCACATCCTCCACGGGCAGGAAATAGCGCAGGTGGGCGGTGTAGTAGAGCTGCCCCCGGCCGGTCTGGCCTGCCGCGGGCTTCCCCCGCTGGATCAGCAGCCAGTTACCCTCCTCGCGCAGGAGATTCGCCACCGCCACCCGCAGCTCCCGCTCCTCGTCCAGGTTGGAGGCGTCCACATCCCCCTGGCCCAGCTCCTCACTGTTGAGCAGCACCCGCCAGGAGTAGTCCCCCTCCAGCTCGCCGCTGGCGACCATGTAGTCGGTCAGGCCGATTAGCGCCCAGGCGGTCTCCTGAGTGGTCTCCCAATGGCCCTCCTTGCGGGCCACCATCAGCCAGCGCACAGCGTTGGGCAGCAGCGAGTTGTCAGGATCGAGCCGAGAGAGAACAGCCACGATGATGGCCGTGGAGCGGGTGTCAGTGTTCATGGTCCAGACGTCATCCGTCTCCTCCTCCCAGTGGGCGCCGGTGGCGCTGAGCATGGCCTCGCTTGCCAGGTCGCTGAGCAGTCCATCAACCCGCGTCCGCTCCTGGGGATTGGTCAGGTCCAGTGCCAGGGCCAGGAAGGCTTTGCCGTAGCGGGCCAGCCGGTCGCGGACATCGTACAGCTTCACCGCGCGGCTGGGGGCCAGGTCCCCCCGCTCAGCCAGGACGTACAGGATGAAGGCCTGGGCGTTGTACTCCCAGGGGTGCTGTACATCACGCGGAGCCTTGAGATTCTCCTGCAGGAACTCGGCGGCGCGGTCCATGGCCTCCCGATCCACGGCGAAATCCCCCCGCTGGGCCTCGATCAGCCCCAGGAGGACATAGGCGCTGAGGAAGGAATCACTTGTGTCACTGACCCACCAGCCCCAACCGCCGTCAGGCTGCTGTTGGGCGTAGATGCGCTGCAGGCCGACGGAGACTAGCTCGCGCAGTGAGCGCTCCAGGTCGGGGCGCTCAATCCCCAGCCTCTGCAGTGCGCGGTAGGTCAGCAGGTTGGGCAGCCACCGGGAGACCACCTGCTCGATACACTCGTAGGGGTAGTGCTCCAGGTAGCGCAGCCCTTCGCGCATGGACGCCGCCAGGGAGGGCTCGATGGCCACCGTCAACTCACCCTGGCTGGGGTCCATCCCCCGCGGCAGGTAGATCACCTCCAGCCGCTCACCAGGCTCGGAGAGCTGTCCCGCCGTTCCCACCACCTCCGGCGTGGAGTAGTTGTAGACGGGCAAGGTGATTTCCACCGCATCGGACAACTCGCCGCCAGTGGCTGCAAAGAGAATGGTGGTTTCGTCCACCCCTTGTACCGTGACGGGCCAGCTCACCTTGGCGTTGCCGCCAGGAGGCAGGGTCACGCCCTGCTCCATCTCATCGAAGGCCAGGCCCGTGGCTCCCAGGCTGACGCTCACCTCCAGCTCGCGGTCGCTGTTGTTGTGCACCACAGCCCCAATCTGGGCCTGGTCCCCTACCACGAAGAAGCGGGGGAGCACCGGACGCACCAGAAGTTCCTTGGTGCTGATCACATCGGCCCTCGCCTCGCCGACCAGGGTGTCGGGGGTGATCCCCTTGCTCGTCAGCCGCCAGGTCGTGAGGGTGTCCGGCAGCTCCACTGAGACCTGAGCCCGGCCCTCTGAATCAGTGGTCAGAGCCGGCTCCCACAGGGCGGTGTCCGGGAAGCGGCGTCGCACGGCAAGGCCCATCATCTCCCCGCCTCCGCCCCCCTTGCCTTCGGCGGCCAGCCGCTCGCTGATCCGCTCCACAAGAAGGACCAGGCTGGTCGCAGTCCGGATGCCTACCCCTCGCTGGCCGTAGAAGACATCGAGCAGCGAGGCCTGCTCCGCACCGCTCAGAGCCAGCACCGCCTTGTCCACCAGCGCCAGTGAGAGCTCTGACGAGACGCCCTCACCGGTGTAGTCCGTGGTGCGGATATCGTAGGTTACGGTCTCGCCGGGCTGGTAGGTCTCCCGGTCGGATTCGATCTCCACAGTCAGCTCCTGTCGCTCGGTGGAGACAGGGAGCATCGCATAGCCTACCTTGAAGGAAGGCTGGACGTTGCTCTCATCGGTTCCCTTCACGATGACCACCGAGACGAAGATGTTCGGCGCGTGATTGGCGGTGATGGGGATCTGCAGGATCTCGCTGTTCGTCTTAAGCGTGCGCACCTCGTGCTGCAGAATGTGCCCTCGCTCAATGGTGACCAGGGCCTGCACCGGCCCCTGGTAGGGAGAGAGGATCAGCACCTCAGCCACATCTCCTGGCCTGTAGCTCTTCCTATCGGCGACCAGCTCGATGCGGTCGTGGTTCTCCGTCCGCCAACTGATGAATTCGTCGCTGCTCACCCACTGGTAGGCCGAGGCGCGAACCTCATTCCCCCGTCCGTCCCGGCCGGTGGCCAGGATCTTGTAGGTGCCACCCTTCTGGGGCGTGTAGCGGATCAGCCCCCTGCCATCCCCATCGGTGGTTACCGTCGCGGTCAGCACCGGGATGTCCTCCACCTCCCAGTCCCAGTAGAGGCGGCCATCCTCCTCCTTCCGTTGTACGCTGTACCACCGGTGCTCGGAGACGATCACCTTTAGCTCCTGCCGGGCGACGGGATCGCCCTGGGGGGAGATGGTGATGACATCCACCGCCTGCTCCTGGCCCACCGTACCCACGTATTCCCGCGGGGCCAGGCCGATGTAGAACTCACCCTTGTGAACCACGCAGTCGGTGCGGGAGGAGGTGGACTGGTTGTTGATGTCGGTGACTGTGACCTCCAGGGTGAAGAGCTGGCTCATCGTCCGCTCAGCGATGTCCGTCGGCACCTGGAAGGTGAAGTGGCCCTCCTCGTCGGTCTGGCCCGACCCCTCGCTGATCAGCTCCCCGAACTCCCCATAGGTGGGGCCACGGCGGCCTTCGGTCCAGTCGTAGTCGGAGAAGTCGTAGGGCGGGCAGGGTTTGCGCCCGCCGCAATCCCAGGAGAAACGCCAGCCGCGGCTGAGCAGCGCCCAGTGCACCTCGGCGTTGGCCACGGGCCCGCCGAAGAAATAGGTGGCCTGGGCGGTGACGTTGATGGTATCTCCCTGGATGTACTCCTCCCGGTCGGTCTGCACTGCGACCTCGAACTCCGGCTTACGGTACTCAGCCACCTGGAAGCCGGCACCGTAGCCGCGCTCCCCGATCTCGGTCCCTACGCGGTAGTAGCCCGTCCTGGCCTCTTCGTCCAGGGGGAAAGCCCCGTGCAGGGTGCCATTTCCGCTGAGGGGCACCAACTCCTCGTACACCGCCTTGCCCTCGGGATCGTAGACGCGCACAGCCAGGCTTTTCACTTGAGAGGGCAGGGAGTAATGGGCGTCGTCCTCGGCCCGCACGATCCCCTTCCAGTACACCATCTGTCCCGGCCGGTAGATGGGCCGGTCGGTGTAGAAGGCGGCGCGGTAGGGCTCACGCTCCAGTTGGACGGGGATATCGAATTCCCAGGGGCTGATACCCGTGCTCCACTGGCTCATGGCCACGCCGAAGGCCTCTTCCCCTTCAGCGACGAAGGCGAATAGGGGGTCCCAGGGCCCGCGCTGAGGAAACGTGGTGTAGAATACACCGTCTTCACCAGTGCTGCCATGGGCCAGTAGCTCTCCCTCGTCTCCATACACTACTGTGTCGAGCAGGGGCATCGCCTCCCCTGAGGACAGATCGGTGGCCCACAGGAGCGCTTCCGACTGGCCTGCCTTCAGTGTGAGGTTGGTCTTGAAAAGGACCAGCAACTGCCGGGCGGGCCGGTCCACCTCCGGTGCGCTCAACTCCAGATAGTAGAGCCCCTGCGACAGCCCCCCCGCCTCCTCGGTCACATCGGTGCGAGTATAGGCCCTCTGGTTGAGCTCCGCCTCGACGACCATTGACCAGCGGCCCACAAGTTCTGCGGGATCGGGCTCGTATTTTTCCCACAACTCCCACGCTCGAGGATTGCTCAGCTCCATGAACTCCTTCTGGCTCAGGCGATAAAGGGCCAAGTCCAGGCGTGACACGTTGCGGTGGGAGGCGTAGGCGATGGTGGGGGTGTACGTGTTGTAGAAGCCCACACGATCCATCCCTTCAAGGTGGACCATGGGATCTAACTCGCGGGTGCGGTAGCGGATCACCACCGGATCACCCAGGCGCTGGCCGTAGCGATCGGCCAGATCCACACCGAAGGTGACGGTATAGTCCGTCGAGGGCTTGGTGGTGAAGTACAGGTGCACCAGGGTGTCGTAGTCCCTCCAGTAGGTGTAAACGCGGGTGGGCTGGGGGATGATGGTCAGATTGGGATCCAGCGTCGTGATGTCCATCGGCCCGGCGAAGCGGACCTCCATCCCACCCCAGGGGTCGGCCCGTTGCTCGCCATCCTGCGGAGAAGTGCTGAGTATGCCCACCGGCGGTGTTGTGGTGAAGCGCCATACGTACTCCGATTCCGTCGCCCCCTGGCCGGCGACGCTGGGCACCCCGGCGGCGACGGTCGCCCGGTACTGCGCCGCCCGCGCCAGTGGCTGATCAGGGGTGAAAACGAAAGTGGCCTCATCGGCCCAGACAAAGTCGCCGGAGATGACCTCCTCCGTGGCGTCGCCCCCCAGGGTGAAGGCTGCCTCGGCTGCGCCCCTGTCCACGGGCTGATTGAAAGTCACGGTGATGGGCTGGGAGGGGCCGACGTACATGGCGTCGTCGTCGGGCACAGTGGAGAGCACCGCCGGGGAAAGGGTGGTGAAGGACCACAGGTAGTCCTCAGCCAGCTCGCCGCCGGTCGTGTCGGTGAGCCCCGCGGCGATCCGCGCTTTGTAGGTCGTCGCCGGTGCCAGGGGCTCATCGGGCACGAAGTGGTAGATGGCGGTGTTGAGCCATTCGCCGCTTCCCCGCACCGGCGGGGTGAAGGTGAGGGGCTGGGGGAGCCCGGCCTGCTGGCCCAAAGAGGTCAGGGGCACCACAGGGCGGTTGAAGGTGACTATCACCTCAGCGTCCAGGTCCACATCCTTCGCGTCGGGTGCGGGCTGCGTCTGGGCCACCTCCAAGAAACCCACCGCTTGGAAGGTGAACTGCATTGCTTCTTCAAGCGCCAGTCCCAGATCGCTCTTAGCCGCTCTACCCAGGGTGACCTGGTACTCCTCGCCTCGGTCAAACCCTTCAGCCTTGGGCAAGAAGGCCACCGTTTGCGCGTCACGCCACTGGAGTGTACCCGCCACGGCTGGCCGGATGCGGAAGGCAGCCTCCACCGAGGCCCGATCCATCGCCTGGTCGAAGGCCAGCAGGATGGGTGCGGTCAATTCCTGCTCCGCCCCCCGTGCCGGCGAATGCTCGACCACCTGGGGTGGCGGGGGAGGGGTGGGAGTGGCCGCCGGAGTGGCTGTGGGGGCTGGGGTAGTTGTGGGCTCCGGCGTCGAGGTCAGCGTCGGTTCCGGCACCGGCTGCGGGGTCGGCGCCCCGCGCTGGCAGGCTCCGAGGCTCCCGGACAGAAGGGTGATCAATAGGAGGATGGATACTAGGCTGTATGTTCTTCGCATGGTATGCTCCTTCTGGTTTGCGGCCGCTGTCAGCGCAGTTCTACAATGGACTGTCAGAATTGACCGGACTTGTGGGATGTCTGCCGGTAAGACGTCCGAGCCATGCCATTTGTTCCTTAGTTGATAGCATTTCTACAATGGACTTCAGAATGAACCGGACTCCTCTCGTCTACGCTGTCCGTTTAATTTCCCCGTCCGTCGTGCTTGCCCGCTGTCAACGGATTTCAAGAACGGATTGGTTGCTGATAAGACATCCGCTCCGTTCAATCCGCTACCCTAATCCGCTGATAGCCTTCATCTCCAAGCGGCGTAGGCGCTCAAGACAGTCTCCACAAACTCCCGCTGCTGGGCCAGATCTCCAAGCTGCCGAGCCAGGCTCTGCGACAGAGCACAGACTTCCTCCTGCCAGGCGATGATGGCCGCCAGTTCCTCGCTGAAGCCAGCGGCAGCCGCCCCCTCTGACTTGATAGGCTGGTTTTCCTGAACCTTACGCAGAAATTGGGAATAGCCCCGAATTAAAGCCCCGACTACATGGCCAGAACTTCTATCCCTGCGGATGTAAATCCCTTCACCGATGGGGATCGCCTCCGCTGGCACTGGAGCATTGACATCAACGAGTAGATCCAACTCATCCGCTTCTGGATCGTAGCCTAAAGATCGTATTCTCATCGTACCCGCTCCAGATCAGGTCTCTACCAAGCGCCATTCGGGTCTCCTGGCTGTGTTGCTGGAGTGATTGCCTGGGACTCAATTATAGCACGTGGTAGAGAAACGACAAAGAGTGGTGGATTGTCATCGTTGGTCTGCTGTCAGCAGATTTCTACTCCAAACCAAAAGCGACCACTCCAGAATGTGGTCGCCTCTTGCTCATTCATTCACCCCCTGACTCAGCTCACCGCCAGCTCGGGCACTTGCTCCTCTCTTGGTTCAGAACGCTGGGGCGTCAGAGTCAGCCCTTCCTCGTCTTCCTCTGACACCTCAATCAGCAGGATATCCCCCTCCTGGAAACGTCCGGCCAATAGCCCCTCCGAGAGGGGATCCTCTACCCACTGGCGGATGACCCGCCGAATGGGCCGAGCGCCGAACTTGGGGTTATATCCCTCTTTAGCCAGCCAGGCCCGGGCCTCCTCGGTAATCTCCAACTCGATCGCATGCTCCCTCAACCGCTCCTCAACCTGGGCCACCTCCAGATCCACGATCCGGAGGATCTGCTCCTTTGTGAGCGCCCGGAAGACAATCACCTCGTCCACGCGGTTGAGGAACTCGGGGCGAAAAGTCCGCCGCAACTCACCCATCACCTGCTCTCTCATGCGCTTGTAGTCCGCCTCCGCGGTCTGCTCCTCATCGCGAGGGATGGAGAACCCCAGGGCCACGTCACGATCAATGAGCTCGGCTCCCAGGTTGGAGGTCATGATGACAATGGCATTGCGGAGATTAACCTCATGACCTTTAGCATCGGAGAGGCGGCCATTCTCCATGATCTGCAAGAGCATGTTGAAAACTTCTGGATGGGCTTTCTCGATCTCATCGAACAGGATAACGGAATAGGGACGTTTACGCAGCGCTCCGGTGAGCTGTCCCTCCTCCTCATAGCCGATGTAGCCCGGCGGGGCTCCGATCAGGCGCGACACATTGTGCCGCTCCATGAACTCCGACATGTCCAACTCGATTAGCGCATCCTCGCTGCCAAACATGAATTCGGCCAGAGTCTGGGCACAGAGAGTCTTGCCCACGCCCGTTGGCCCCAGGAAGATAAATGACCCGATGGGACGCCGAGGATCTTTGAGGCCTGCCCGTGCCCGCCGCAGAGCTTTGGAGAGAGCGCTGATCGCCTCCTCCTGTCCCACCACCCGTTGGTGCAGAACTTCTTCCATATGGAGCAGCTTCTCCGATTCCTCGCTGGCGATGCCGGCCACAGGGATACCGGTCCACATACCCACCACCTCAGCGATGTCATCGGCGGTGACGCTCAGACGTCCCTCATTGTCCTTCCAGTCCAGCCGCAACTGGTTGATCTGGACTCGCAGCCCCTCCTCTTCATCGCGCAGATCGGCGGCCATGGCAAAGTCCCGGGCCTCGAAGGCCTCCTCACGCCGCTGGCGCAGTGTCCGAAGGTTGGCGAAGGCGTCTTCCAGATCGGTGTGGGCTGGCGATTTGTACATGCGCACCCGCGATCCAGTCTCATCAATGAGATCAATGGCCTTGTCGGGCAGGTAGCGATCGCTAACATAGCGGGCCGCCAGCCGGGCTGCACTCTCTATGGCCTCATCAGTTATGATCACCTGATGGTGTTCCTCATAGAGCCTCTTTACGCCGTGCAGGATCTCAATGGTCTCCTCTACCGTCGGCTCGTCCACGAGCACCGGCTGGAAGCGACGCTCCAGCGCGCGATCACTCTCGATGTATTTTCGGTACTCCTCAATCGTGGTCGCTCCGATGCACTGCAGTTCCCCCCGCGCCAGGGCTGGCTTGAGGATGTTGGCCGCATCTACCCGGCTGCCAGCGGCCCCAGCTCCCACCAGCATGTGCACCTCGTCAATGAAGAGGATGGAATCAATGCTCTTCAACTCTCGGATGACCCGTTTCATCCGTCCCTCAAATTGGCCCCGGTAAATCGTGCCCGCCACCAGCGAGCCCACGTCCAGTTGTAGCAGCCGTTTGTTAAGGAGAGGGCGTGGCGTCTGGCCGGCCACGATCCGCTGCGCCAGCCCCTCCACGATGGCTGTCTTCCCCACGCCCGGCTCACCGATGAGAGCCGGGTTGTTCTTGGTGCGTCGAGCAAGAATCTGGATGACTCGCTCGATCTCCTTCTGGCGGCCAATGATGGGATCCAGCTCCCCCGCTTCAGCCATTGCTGTGAGATCAATGGCCAGTTCATCCAGCAGCGGCGTGGTTGATTTCTTTCTACGTGTTCGGCGAGGAGCGGGAGGCTGCTCAGCGACGGTCTTCTGCGTTCGTCGGCGTATCTGTTCGGGGCTCAAACCCAGGCTGCGCAGGATCTCCACAGCCACGCCACCCTGCTCGTGGATCAAACCCAAAAGGAGATGCTCAGTACCAATGTAGTCGTGGCCCATGCGTCGAGCCTCATCCACAGCCAGCTCGATTACCCACTTGGTGCGCGGGCTGAGGGTTAACTGTCCCCCAGGCGACCGCCGTCCGTGGCCCATGCTCCGTTCGACCACCAGCTTGAGCTGGCGCACATCCAGGCCCAACTCGCGCAGGACCTGGCCGGCGATACCTTTCTCCTCTCGCATCAGACCCAATAGCAGATGCTCGGTCCCAATGTAGCTATGGTTGAGGCTGTGGGCCTCCTCCTGAGCGAACAGCAGGGCCTGCTGTGCCCTTTTGGTAAAGCGATCCATCTTGCCCGCCATCGGCATTCCTCGAATCTAGTTTCACTCCGCATCCTCTTCCGCTTCGTGATCCACCTCTTCTCCCCCCGCTGGCCCGCCCTCAGTCACTGGCTCGGGGCTGTCTGCGGCCTTCAGACTCAGGCCTATCCTACATCGGTCGCTCTCAATGCGAATGATCTTAACCGTTACGCGGTCCCCTTTCTATACGACCTCGCTGGGGTGGGAAACGCGCTCTTCAGAGAGCTCGGAGACATGGATCAAACCCTCAATATCACTACCATCCAGTCGCACAAAGGCGCCGAACTTGGCCAGATTGGTCACCTGCCCCTCCACCAGTTGGCCCACTTCATACATCTCCTCCACCTGGCTCCAGGGCCCCGGTTGGAGGCGCTTCAGGCTCAGGCCGATCCTTCCGCGCTCGCGATCCACGTTGAGGACGTACACATCCACTTCCTGACCCACTTCGAGCACATCCTGGGGGCTGGAGACCCGATTCCAGGAGAGTTCAGACAGGTGCACCAGCCCATCGGCCCCGCCCAGATCCACAAAGGCTCCAAAATCACAGAGATTGGTGACCACCCCGTGGCGAGTCTCCCCTTCCTGAAGTTGGGCCAGCAATCGCTCCTTCTGCTCCCGGCGGTACTGGCTGAGGGCTGCGCGCTCGGAGAGGATCAGCCGGTTTCGTCCCCTGTCCAGCTCGATGATCTTCAACTGCACCTGTTGGCCCACCACCTTGGCCAATAGGTCCTCAAGGTCCTGATTGGGAGCCTTGCCGCCCCAGTGGCTGCGGTCAATCTGCGAGGCAGGCAGGAAGCCACGGACCTTGCCCAAGTGCACCAGCAATCCTCCTTTGTTGAAGCCGGTAAGGGTGGCCTCGAGTATCTCTTCCCGCTGGAAGCGCGTCTCAGCAAGTTGCCAATCGCGCTCCAACTGGGCTCGCGAGAGGGAAAGGAGAATATTGCCCTCCTTGTCCTCGGGGGTCAGGACATAGGCCAGCACCTCATCGCCCACCTGGAGTCCCTCCAAGACTTCAGGTTCGAGGCGCTGCAGCTCCCGCCCGGTGACGATCCCCTCCGCCTTGGAACCGATGTCTACCAGGACCTCGGTAGAGGTAATCCGCATGATGTGGCCCTGGACGATGTCACCCTGTTGGGGCCCCCAATAGTCATAGACTCCGTCAAGCAGCGCTTCCATTCCCTGTCTATCAATTTTCTGTTCGGCCAAGAGGACTGAACTGGTGCTAAGATCCATCTTCTCCTCTCATACCAAGTAGAATGAGCACCTATTATTATAAACGCCCTGCCCGCAAAAAGCAAATCCAATCTCACTTCCGGCTGCACTAACAAGTTGTCAGAGACCTGAGTGGCAACGGCCAGTTTGTGGGGCAGGTCGGCGGCGGTTTACGTGTTGATCCCGTACAAAAGGCTCTGTTGGTTGGCCTCAGGTCGGCTGGTTGGATGCTGACAGCCGCCTACCTGCCTTGTCGCTTACAAACGGCAGGTAGCCCGCTCTTGCGCCAACCACAAGGCGGGCTTTTATCTGTATCGTCCAATCCATCACCAGATTCGTAGTCAAACTCGCGGGCAACCTGCCCTACCTCGTGGCTCTTCCGTAACAACTCGTTAGCGCGCCCACTCATTACTCACTTCCCGAACAGATCGGCGAGGTCCTGTGCTACGCTTCGTTCTCCCGCCCCCACTGCCCGATAGAACTCCTCGTCGTACGTACGGGTCTGGATCACAATGGGCATGGGCACAGCGTGGCCCATGAGCAGCACCTGCTCTCGGGTGTCCAGGCTCTCCAGCGCACCGCGCAGAACTCTGCGCCCGCTCACCCCGGTTAGCACAGCGTCAATGTCCCGCTCCTCCGTGAGCCTACCGGTGATCCGTGTGCCGAGCTGGCTCATCACCTCACTGTCAATGCCTGAGGGCCGCTGGTCAATGATCATGAGGGTGACGTGGTACTTGCGCATCTCACGGGCGATCTGGCCGAAAATCGTCTGGCGGGCTACAGCGGGGCTGAGGAACTTGTGGGCCTCCTCAATGGTGATCATCAAGGGCTGAGGCCGATCTGCCGGGGCCTGGGTCTGCTCGTACCGCTCCATCTTCTCCTCGTAGAGTTGGCGCACCCGTCGGGTGACCAGGTTGGCGACCAGCGCGTAGTCCAGGATGCGATTGTAGCGTCCGAACTGCAGGATGATGTGCCGTCCCTGATCCAACGCCGCGACCATGTCGTCAATGACAGAGAAAGTTGCCTGGGGCACAACGTAGGGCCGCCGCCCCACGAGCCTAAGCTGACGTTGCAGCGCTGCGACGGAGGCGGGATGAGCACCGCTGCCCTCGCAGAAAGCGTTCAGCCCGTCGGGCGACATCTCGATCAGTTGAGCCAACCAGCGCGGGCCATAGAGGTCCTGCAGCAGGCCGATGGTAGACTCGGCAGTACCGCGCAGATTCAGTTCCTCGGCCAGCAGTAGCACATCCTCGGCCTCGATTTGGTTGAGGCCAATGCGCAGCACCACATCCACCGAGCGGCCTGCACGGGCCCCAGCCTGTTCGTCCAGGGAGTAGACCAGGATTTTAGAAGCCCCAAATAGCTGCCGCAGGCCCCGGACGAATATGCCATCCTCCGACTCCCGGCCAAAGGCGTACTCGTCATGCATGTCGAAGATGAGGTTGACCGCCTCACCTGCTTTGACCACCCCACAGAGCAGGATGCGGGCCAGGAAGCTCTTGCCCGTGCCAGACTGGCCGAAAATGCCGTTGGAGCGCTCCACCAGCCGCTCCAGGTTGAGGCAGATGGGGATATCCATGGTCAGGGGGGTGCCCATGGCGAAATTTCTTCCCCCTTCTTTGCCAAACACCGTCGCGAAGTCCAGCGCGTCGGCCTGGTAGAGCTCGGCGAAGTGCATGGGGATGGTGCGCGCTGGTTGGACCTGCTCTCCTTCTGCGCCTTCGGGGATGGTCAATGGATCGGGCCTTTTCATCATCAGCCGGGGCTGCACTTGCACCACGCCGTAGGTAGAGGTGCCGGCCAGAGCTTTGGCCACGAAGGGGGAGAGATCGCGCGGCGGGTCGGCGGCGATGCGGGGATCGGTGGCCCGCAGTTGCATGTCGGCGATCATGGAGAAGTAGCGGTTCTCCGCCCCCTCGACGATCACGAAATCACCGATGCGCATCTCCTCGGTGGACACGCCGGGGTCCAATCGCGCAGTCAAACCGGCGTTGAAAGCGCCGTCAACGACGACGCCCAATCTCTTCCGTCGCATCGGTTTCCTCCTCCCCCGCCATTAAGCCTTGTTCACGCAGATAGCGTTCCAGGCGCGCTACGAACCGCTCTGCTTCAATCAGGATGTTTTGGGCTGTCTCCTCCGTGAACTTCGTGGACAGGCTGTAGTCGGCATCCTCCCGCCAGCGCCTAGCCCGCCGATAGATGGACCCATACTCGGGCTCGATCAGCCCGGGCCTGATCAGATGTTGATGAAAGGCAGCTTCCAAGCCGGACTGTCTGGTTGGTTCAATGCTCAAAGTGGCCAGGACTACAGTGGCGATGTGGAAGATAGCGTAGTATGAGCGGTTGATAGACAGGCGATATCCTCCCTGCTCCAGCAGCCGACGGGCATAGTTCAGATCCTCATGGCACCTTTCAAGTCGCAGCTTCAGATAGTCTTCGAAGCGATCTCTGGCCATAGCTCAATCCCCTCCCGCTCAATCCTTTGATAAAGTGATTCCCTCCGCTGGCGTATCTGAGTGTAGCGTTCCACGCTGACCATCATGTCCGAAATCACCACATTGTGGGCCAGATCGGTCTGAATGGTCAGATCATCAATCTGCTGCTGGAGCTCCCAATCATCCCGATGGGTGATAATCAGTAGGTCAATATCCGACTCAGCGTCGGAATCTCCCCGGGCCTTGGAGCCAAAGAGGATGACGCTGGCGATAACATCACCGCAGTGCTGGTGCAAATGGCTGACGAAATCCTCAAGAGCCGCTCTTTCATATCCAGCCAAATGGCGCAATTGCCCACTCACCATTGGTTTCTATTCCCCCTTTTCACTGTTCATAACCCCGGATCGATTCCCTGCAACACTACCAAGAGCCGCTCCACGTCCTGTTTCAGCAGCCCTGCCACCTCCCGCGCTGCCCACTCCAGCCAGGCCCGATCCCGGCCCCGCGCCTGGTAGACCTGGCGCAGGTGAGCGGCCAAGAGTTGCTCAGGAGGGAGCTGGCCTGCCACAGCCAGCAGCAACCGCAAATAGAGCAGCCGCTCGGAGAAAGCGTGCACCTCCTGGGGCCCGCAGGTGTGCACCGAGTAGTGTAGCGGAGGGGGCTGTGGAGGGAGGTGCTGCCGGATGGAGCCGTCGGTGGCCCAGCCTACTAAGATCACGCTGAATTCGGTGCGCAATACCTGCTCCAACTGGGGGTGCTCCCGATAGATGGCCGCGTCGTACACCCCCTCGCTGCTGCGGCGCACCGCCCGCCGCCCCGGATCCAGCCCCGTGGTCGTGCCGTAGCTCACCACGCCGTAGGCACAGCTCCCATCGTCCATCTCCACCTTGACCAGGCTGCCCAGTTGTGGTGGTCGGTTCAGCTCAAAGCTCTCCGCCACGAACCCCGCCGATCCCGTCTCGACAATCTCCCCAATCCGCATCTCGTCTCCTCAAGTAGCCCCTTTAATCCCCCAGTCCGTTGTTACACCCCCCGCCGTCGCTTGCTGCTATCCTTGGCCGAGCGGATGTACACTATCCCTCGTGCCGCCAGCGCCCGAGCCACCATCTCCTCCACCAACCTTCGCTCTGCCGTGGAGATCACCGCCTGCTCGTGCGCCTCCTGTAGGGCTGGGGGGTAGGAAGGATAGCCGCCGCTGCGTCGGCACTGATCGAGCACCAGACCATACACCACATCGCGCTTCGCCCCATCGCGCATCACCCACTGTGGCGCTTCCAGGCGAACGATCTCGTCGCCGTTATTCAGATAGAAGAACTGGATGCGATGCTCCCCGTACCGATCCAAGATGGCCGAGGTGCTCTCGAAGATGTCGGACCTCTGACCCGTTTCCAGCAGCCCGGAGAATATCTCCCGATCGCGCACAGTCCCCAGGAACTGGCACAGCTCCTGCTCGGACGGGGGAAGGGCGCAGTTCTCACATTGGGCTGGATGGCCCTGGCAGAGGGACACCCGCAGGCTGTTGGCCACATCCTGTCCGCCGGGATAGCTGATGTAGCTGGCCAGGGGAATGTCCGCCCTCCGGAGCTTGTCCAACGCTGACAGGTACTCCCCCAGGAAAGCGGCCTGCACACTTCGTTCCTCGCTCTGCAGGCCCCACAGGATGAGCGATCCGTCGAGCAACCCCAGGACCGGCGGGTGTGGTTCCTGCGCGGCTTGCAACAGCGCCTCCAGTTCGGCCACGGCCATCTTTATCGCCAACCGCGCCCCCTCGATGGGGATGTGCTCTCGCCCCGGATTGAGATAGAGCTCTTCCTCCTCGCAGGCCAGATGGGTGGTGGCCTCCAGGCGGGCATCAGGGCAGGGCCCGTAGGTGAGGATGGCCCGGCCTATGCTCAGCACGTAGAAACGCACCGGGCTGTGCCGGTCAGGGGGGATGTTGGAGCCATCGGTAGCCACCACACTGAAGGGAGGCAAGGGCAGGGGGGCTGAGTAGACCGCACCCATGGTGTCGCTGGTGGGGATAGCTGTCAGCCAGGGGAAGCGGGGATCGCGCGTGCGAAGCCTAGCTCGCAGCGCTTCCACATCCACCTTGCGTAACTGCTGTCGGACCTCCCCCAATAACTGTTGACGCGCCACATCGGTGGCCTGAACAGCCAGACGCTCCACTCCCTGGCTGACTACCTCCAACTGCAAAGGCATCCTCCTACTCCCTTCCTTGCCCCTGTGATTATACCCCAAAATCCGCCTGATCCCAAATTGACAGTCCGCGCATATTGTGCTATGCTATCCTCAGCTTTTGGAGGGAAGCGTATGCCCCTGGACATTCGTCTGGACGACATCGTACGCCTGCGTAAACCTCACCCCTGCGGCTCCTACCAGTGGCGGGTGGTGCGCCTGGGGGCAGACATCGGCATCCGCTGCCTGAAATGCAACCGCCGAGTGCTGTTAACCCGCCGCAAGTTCGAGCGCAGCGTGAAGGAAATCGTCAGCCTCGGCGGTTCGGAAGGACCATCCATCCGACCGCCCAACTCACCTTAAAGGAGCGCTCAATCGTGAGAATCGGCTTTCTCACCGCGTGTCTATGGCGCGTGCCCTTCGCTGAATTGGTCCCCTGGGCCGCCGAACAGGGCTTCCAGGCGCTGGAGATATCCTGTCGGCCCCTCCCGCCGGGGAGCAACTTCGAGGGAGCAGCCATCAATCTGAATGATTTCGATGAGCGCAAGGCAGCGGCCTTGAAAGAGCTCTGCGAGGCCCATGACATCGAGATCTCCTGCCTCACCTACACCCCCAACACCCTGGCCGCTGACCCGGAGGAGCGGGCGGCCAATCTGACCGGGGTGCGAAAGGCCATTGACGCTGCGGCGCTGTTGGGCGTGGGCAACGTCAGTTCCTTCATTGGCCGCGACCCAACCAAGAACCTGGCCGACAACATCGAGGAGGCCGCCCGGGTATTCCCCCCCCTTGTGGAATATGCCGCCCAGCGAGGGGTGAAGCTGGCCATCGAGAACTGCCCCATGCCTGACTGGCAGGTGGAGGGACTGGCAGGCAACATTGCCTACTCGCCTGCGGTGTGGGACGAACTTTTCGACCGCATCGGGGGCGAGAACCTGGGACTTAACCTCGATCCCTCGCACCTCTTTTGGCTGGGCATTGATTACCTGCAGGTGGTAAAGGACTACGCCGAGCGTATCTTCCATGTCCATGCCAAGGACACGGAGATCATGCCCCAAAGATTAGCCCGGGTGGGCAATATCGTCTCCAGCCACGGCGTCTGGTGGCGCTACCGCATCCCCGGGCTGGGGGAGATCAACTGGTCCAGATTCATCTCCCTTCTCATCGAGCACGGCTATGACTATGTGCTCAGCATCGAGCATGAGGACCCGGTGTGGAGCAGCCCCGGCATGTGGCGCGCCGCGCCCGGCGAGCCCTTCGACGACACCAGGATCCGAGAGGGGCTGCAACTCGGGTACCGGCATCTGTCGCAGTTTGTGATTTAGGAGCACAAGATGAGTGACAAAGTCCGAGTAGGCGTCATCGGCCTGGGCATGGGGCGGCATCACGTGCACGGCTACGCCACCTGTGACCAGGCGGATCTCATCGCCGTAAGTGAGCGCTCAGCGGTCGGCAATCAGCCCTCAGCCACTGGCCCCTGATAGCTGAAAGCTGACCGTTGATGGCTGGAATGGTGATCACACCATGGAAATCCGTTCGGTGACCTGCTTTCTGGAACAGAGATGGCCTCTGGACGAGGGGCTGTTGGCCCGCGCAGGGGCCTTTGGAGAGGTGGCACGGGAGTCCTTCACCCAGGCGGGCCTGCCAGTGCAGACCGTACGCCTGGCAACACAGCCCTTCCCCCAGCTTCTGATGGGGCACCCACCCCAGACGGCCGTCGCTCTGGCGCGCTCGCTGGAGGCGGCATGTCAGGCCCACTCCCTTGACTACTGCTCGCTGGGACCTGTGCCGGCCCGGGAGCCCGACACCTGGGTGGCGCTCGTTCCCAATCTGATCCAGGCCACGGAGAACGTCTTCGCGTCGGCGCAGGTGGCAACCCGGGAGGCGGGCATCGCTCCCGCGGCCATTGAGCGCGCAGCATGGGCCATCAAGCGCATCTCCGAGAGGACCGAGCAGGGCTTTGGGAACCTTCGCTTCGCTGCGCTGGCCAACTGCCCGCCGGGCTCCCCCTTCTTCCCGGCGGCTTATCACGGTGGCGGTCCTCCGACCTTCGCCATAGCCACCGAGTCGGCCGACCTGGCTGTAGCCGCCTTCGCTGAGGCAGAGGATTGGGGCAATGGGCGGGAGCGCCTCATCGAGGCTATCGAATCCGACGCCGGGCGGATCGCGGCTGTGGCCGAGAGATTGGCCGCCGCACACGGCTTTCGCTTCGGGGGCATAGACTTCTCACTGGCCCCCTTCCCGGAGGTGGAGAAAAGCATCGGCGAGGCCATTGAGCGGCTGACGGGAGGGCGCTTTGGGGAGCAGGGCACCCTCTTCGCCGTGGCCACCCTGACCGATTGCCTGCGGACAGCGCATTTCCAGCGCTGCGGGTTCTCCGAGGTGATGCTGCCCGTGCTGGAGGATGCTGTGCTGGCCCGCCGCAGCGTGGAGCACACCTACACCCTGGACAGCCTCCTTCTCTACTCAGCGGTGTGCGGCACCGGCTTGGATACGATCCCCCTGCCGGGTGATGTGAGTGAGGCGCAACTGGCCGCCATTCTGCTCGATGTGGCCACGCTGGCTGTGGGGCTGGACAAGCCCCTGACCGCGCGGCTGATGCCTATCCCGGGCAAGGCGGCGGGTGATTTGGTAGATTTCGGGTTCTCCTACTTTGCCCCAGGCCGTGCCTTCGAGCCCCTGAGTCAGTCAAGACCGGGAGTCTTGGAGCGGCTGGTGAGTTGCCATCCCTTCTGCATACAGGAGCGAGGCGTAGCATGAAGATTCGGCGGGTGTTGCGCGAAAGTTACCCCCTGTGTCTGTTCTCCAAAGAGGTGGGGAGGGTGGATGAGTGGGTGCGCATCGTACCCCTCGGCCCCAGGCGGGAGGGCCAGGTAGCCATCGGCCTGATTGACTGGCTCAGCCGGCCAGCGTTGACGCTCTCCGCCGCCTGGGCACTGGCGGGTCAGATCCTTTCCTACCACATTGATGTCATCCTGACCATCGAGACCCAGGCCGTTCCCCTGGCTCACGAGCTGGCCCTCATTCTGAGCCAGCTCAGCTCCCGAGAGATTAGCTGCGCTGTCTGCCGCCAGGAGATCAAGCCCTACATGAGCGATCCCATCACCGCCGCATATCAGCCGGCCATGTCCCCCGATCTGAAGGTGGCCGTCCTCGACGGTCATCAGGCCCAGAGGCTGGAGGGGAGGCGGGTGGCCTTGGTGGATGTGGCGGTGATCAGCGGAGCTACGATGAAGGTGCTGGAGGAAATCGCAACGCGCGCTCGTGCTGAGGTTGTCTGCCGTGCAGCAGCCCTGGTGCGCGGCCCCTACGAGGAGGAGATTCTCTGCATCAAGCACCTCTCTCCTCTCACCTGGTCCGAGGAGGAAGGGGGCTGGGTGGAGGAGATGGAAGTAGAGGAATGACTTGCTCTCGCCGGGCAGGAGTGTCCGCTTCAGGAAAGCGGGGCAGGAAGACGCCCGAATCTCCAAAAGTACTTGACCGCGTGGGTCAGGCGTGCTATGATTTAAACTGGTCCAACCTGTTGGACAGACGAGTAGCCCGGCTGCGCTTTTCAAAGAACAGCAGCAAGAGGTGCATACGAATGGGTGTTATCCTTTTGCTGCCGCCTTTTGGGGGTGAACTTTGAAGGCTGACATGCTTGGTTTAGACGTACATCATTTACTTGCCGAGCCGATAGGCACGGCCCTGGAGTTTCACTTTGAGGGAGGACAGCAGCGGCTGGCCGATGATCTGGTCGTCCCTTTTCTGCGGGGAGAGGTCAAACTTCTGCGCACGGACTACGGGCTCTTCGCCCAGGGTGAGATCGCCACGCAACTGCAGATCCAATGTGTTAACTGCCTGGCTCCCATCTCCTATCCCCTCACCATTCACCTGGCCGATCAGTTTGCCTACAATCCCCGGGCACTGGCTCAAGACCAGGACCCCGTGTTTCCCATCTTGGGCAAGGAGACAATAGATCTTGCCCCTGTGCTGCGAGAGCATATCCTTCTGGAGCTTCCGCTTCATCCCCTGTGTCGGCCCGACTGCCGAGGGTTGTGCACTCAGTGTGGGGCCAATCTCAACGAGACGCAGTGTGATTGTACACAGGAGGAAATAGACCCCCGGTTAGCCGTACTCAAGGAACTGCTTTGAAATCCCGCAAGATCACGGTAGCACACTCCCTAATGAGAGCCAAGGTCTCAGCCGAATGGGGTTGGCCCGTCCTCCAACCCCATTCGGCTATCCGGTAGGCCTCTCTTGGGAGGTGAGGAAACAGGAAATGGGAATGAATGCCCACTCTGTCAGGGCAAAACGACCGCTCCTGCGACTCCGCCTCGTGTCGCTGGTGACTATCTTGGCCCTGCCCTTCTCTATCATGCCCCCCCTCGTTGTTCGGGCCCACCTGTACCCGCCCTACTGGGATGGAGGCAACGGTGACGCTGTGCATTACGCCCCGGTGGCCTGGCCCGACGAATCTGATTGGATCGCCTACACACGGAACGGCTCCTCAATCAACGACCCACGCACCCTGGATCCGTCGCACGGCGGTGCGAGGCCCCAGAACCACGTCAACGTCAGTTCCGGCTGCCCGGATCAGTCGCTGCCCAGTGTGTACTACGCCTATGACTCTGCCAACCCGGTGATCTTCTACCGCTGGCGGGTGGAGCAGATCGGCAATACCTACGGCACCGGCCCCAATGCTGGGTCGTACAGCAACAGCGATCCCTGGAACTCCGCACTGTGGACTGTGCTCATCGACATTGATGGGGACGGCTTTCGTGAATTTGCTGTCCATCTCGATGGAAGCAGCGGCACGCCGGGCGAAGCCATTGACCTGCTCGCCGGCATCTACAGCGATACGCCTGGCCAGTCCATAGATTATGAGTAACTACTCAGGCTGTAAGCGTTCGTCAAGATGTTCATAAAACCTTCACGAGAACTTCACACCAATCTCACATGTTTGGGGTATACTATACTCACTATGACAGCCCCATCTGAATTCGATGGCAAC
>Ga0209979_1001394_pt1 | contig 26604 bp, 38 predicted proteins | sample AnhtaG_FD_183114 | JGI IMG/M metagenome (GOLD analysis project Ga0209979, IMG submission 183114) | Deep subsurface microbial communities from Anholt, Denmark to uncover new lineages of life (NeLLi) - Anholt_01485 metaG (SPAdes) (version 2) | ecosystem: Environmental > Aquatic > Marine > Oceanic...
CACTGAGCCCTTTTCTGTCTTCTTGATGTTGCCGAACTGCTCTACGGTGGGCTGACCTCCTATACCCATCCTGACGCTAAAGCCGTAGATTCCCTTAACCTTGTCACCCAAACCTTCAATTTCCCCAGTACGGGTATACTCTTCTTTCCCTTCCTCGGTCATCTTGGAAACCAGGTCAAAGAGACCACCTATACCTTTGAACAGTCCACCCAGCCCGAAATCAAATTCCGCCTTTGCCTTTTTCTCTTCTTTAGCCATCTTACGCCTCCTCTTGTATTTGTTTCTCCGCTTTAACCCTTTCTATTTCGCTTGCCAAATCCGTTACTCTTACCCCCATCTCCACAGTAAGTTGCTCCTTTAGCGGCAAGTTTTTAAGAAGCCCTCCCACGAATTCTCTACGGGTCTTTTCTAGCTGTTTTGCCCTCTCGGGGTGATTTGATATCTCGCCCTGGATAAGAGTGTTATACACACTCAGGGATACTGCCAGGATGCCAATCACCAGTTTAGCATTGTCGGAGGTCAGCTCATTAAGCCCCTTGATAGCATCTCCAACCGCTGGACCCGGGGCCTTGCCTGAGATTTCCTTTTCTACTAATTCCCTGAGCCATATTGAAGGTGTTTTCCCCAGACTACTGCAGTAATCCCGGACGTTTTGCTCCAGAACTGGTGACACTCTTGTTCCAATTACTCCCATCTTATCCTCATTGTTAACATGTTAACATATTAAAAAGAGTTTGTCAAGGGGTTTAAATGAAATTTTTGTCAAATTAATGGAAATCGGTGAGTATGACCGCTTAATCGGTTGAAATCATGTAGGTGAAAGAACGGCAGGAAGGAGGGTAGCACAGCTTCAAGCTGTGCTACCCAGCATGTTATCAAAGCACCAGGGAGAGTTTAACCAGATTCCAGCCACCGCTTGCAATAGACACAGAAGGTTGCTCCTGGCTGATTTGAGCCTCCGCAGTAGGGGCACTGCATTTGGTTTGCTTTGGCGGCTTCTTTTTCCTCTTTTTTCCAGCCCCTCTTATCCAGCTCCTCCCAGCCTTTGGGTGTGATATCGACATGCCCATTTCGATGCACATCGATATAGTCGGCACTACCAATGGAGTTGCAACAAATACGGGCATAATCGCTGGACATTCCAACTTTACTGGCTACTATTGATGTGGTACTTCTACCTCCTCGGTCGGCTATACTCTTGAGGATTTCTAACTCGGTGCCGGTTAGCATTTCCCCCTTCTTTCTAAAGATTGCATTCACCTTTCGCTGTTCTCCACTGGGGGAGGTGACACTGCCGGTAGCTTTTGCTTGTCAGCACTACTTGAATAACGCAACTTTTGTAGGCTCAAAGCCAGTATATTGTTGTGGCAAGTTCTCATAAATTCATCGGGGTTGACCTCGCCTGGGAGGATAATTTCTTCATAATACTTCTCATCTCCAGCCTCGGCAGAGAGGATAACCCTGTCTCCAGCTATGCTTAGGGCGACGTCTTCCTCTCTCACGCCGGTGAGGTCGGCAACAATATCTATTCTGTCGCCCTCATCAAACATATCTACCCGTGTTCTGCTTTTATCTGTCTTTTCTTTTCTTGCCGGAGTGATAAGCCACCAGCTAAAAGGAACCACCTCACCGGTTTCATCGTCTATCCTGGACCTCTCGAAGACAAGCAGGGGAGAGCCGATTACCTTCTCGGCGGTGGGATTAATAACACCTTTTATCCTGAGTAGGACGTCCATGTGGCTAGGCGCATCTATCAGGTCAGCCAGTTCGACGATAGTGGCGTGCCGGTTCCGCCACAGGTAACCGACTATCTCCTGGCTTAATGGGTCCAGTTGCTCAAGGACGCTGTCCAGCATTTCCTGGTTAATCTCGAGTAATGTCCGCCCGTAGAGTTCCTTTTTCCAGGTCTCCAGCTCAGACATGATAATCCAGGCTTTTGATGGCCTGTGGTTTATCGGGTTCTGGTAGCCTATAGCAATCATGTCCTTTACCCTACCGGCGACATATCTCCGTTGCTCTATACTGATTCCCTTTATGTTGCCAAGAGGTACTTCCCAGATAACATGTGTGGGAACACTGAAGATAAGCCTCCTATCGGTAAGATGGAACTGCCCCAGTTTCCAGATGGGGCGCACGTTGTCTTTGTATCCTCCCTGGGAGTGAAGGATAACATGCTCGTCACCGGCGAGGTTCGGTTTTAGGACTCTTCCAGTTCTTCCAACCAATTCCCTGGTGCCCCCGTCGTCATACCTGCTTCTAAGAGGTGACATGCGCCACCTCTTGCCTTTGCTTTGTTTGCCGGTACAACACCCTAACCTGCTTCTCCAAGACTTCAGTTCTTGTTTTGATTTCAGTGCTGTCTCCACTGGCCAGAGCCGTCTGCACCTCCAGTATTGCCTTCTCCACCTCGTCTATCAGTTCCACATTCGTCATTGCATTGGCTTCTTCGATAGTCTGCCGGCCAGCCCGCACCATATTATCAGCATTGATGTTGATTTCTACTTCCTCTCGCCGTTGGCGGTCATCCTGGGAAAATCTTTTGGCCTGTTCAACCATGCGGGCTATCTCTTCTTCAGGCAGCCCATAGAAGCGAGGGCTGACCCTCACTTTTTGTAAGCTATCGCCATAGAGGTCATTAGCCGACACATGCAGGATGCCATTAGCATCAATATCGAAGGCTACCTCAACGCGGGCTTCTCCGCGTGGCAGGGGAGACATACCGGACAATTCAAATCTATCCAGGGTCATGTTGTCCACAGCCATGTCCCGTTCGCCCTGCAAAACATGAATATCCATAGAGGTTTGATTATCAGTAGCATTGGTAAAAACCTGACCCTGGGATGTTGGAATAGGAGTATTTCGTTCAACAATCCTGCTAAAGAGCCCGCCCTGGGTCTCAATACCCAGAGACAGGGGAGTAACATCTATCAGCACCTTACCCTGTATTTGCCCGGACAAAATACCAGCCTGGATGGCTGCCCCCAGAACAACCGCTTCGTCAGGCTGGATGTCCTGATACGGTTCCTTACCCAGGATTTTCATGCTGAGCTCTCTAATGGCAGGCATCTTGGTGGCTCCACCTACCAGAATAAGGCGGTCAATATCTTCTGGTTTTAGTCCGGCATCAGCTAGTGCTTGGATAGTAGGGCCAACCATCTTTTGCCGCAAATCCTCGGTTAGCTCCACGAACTTTGCTCGGGTCAGGGTTGTCTCCCAGTGCCTGGGACTACCTTCGCCAGCGTTAATAAAGGGTATCCTGATAAGCGTACTCTCTGTGTCTGTCAGTTCAATCTTAGCCTTTTCCGCCACTTCCTTGAGTCTCTGCCTAATTACCTTGTTTTTTCGCAGGTCAATGCCATATTGCTTTTGAAACTCCCCAGCCAGATAATCTACGATACGCTGGTCATAATCGTCTCCACCTAACCAGGTGTTGCCGTTGACTGCCTTGACCTCGAATACACCGTCGCCGAGCTCCAGGATAGAGACATCAAAGGTACCTCCCCCCAGGTCCCAGACCAAAATAGTGTGGGCATTTTCCATATCCAACCCATAGGCGAGAGCAGCGGCGGTTGGCTCGTCAATTATTCTCATAACCTTGATACCGGCAATAGTAGCCGCATCTACAGTAGCCTGGCGCTGGCTAACATTGAAGTAGGCAGGCACGCTGATAACGGCCTGCTCTATCTTCTCACCAAGGTATTCTTCGGCATCGGTCTTGAGTTTATCAAGAATCATTGCTGAGATTTCCTCAGGGGTATATTCATTATGGTCAACCCTTATCCAGTAATCGGAACCCATGTGCCTCTTAATCTGCTGGATGAGCTCCTTCTGGCTGGAGAGGCTGCTCAGGTCAAGGTAAGTGCGACGTCCCATGTGTCTCTTTATGGAGAAGATAGTGCCATCCGGGTTGGCAACGGCCTGCTGCCGGGCAAGCTGGCCCACCAGCCGTCTACCGTTTTTAAGGAATCCGACCACTGATGCGGTCAATCTGCCACCCTCTCTACTGGGAATCACCACTGGTCGACCGCCATCAAGGTAGGCAACCAGTGAGAAGGTAGTTCCCAGGTCAATACCGACTGCCCTTGGCACTTGTCATCTCCTTTGTCAGCTAAGTACCACTGGTACTGGCTAATATTCTATAGAAATGCTTCTAAATTGCTCCTTGCTAACATCCTTGCTAGCTTTCTTTGCATCCTCCGTACTGGCTTTCCGCTTACTATTAGCTGCCTTGGAGTGGGCTGTTGTCCCCTTTCGCCTGCTTCTGACATGAAGATCCAGGTATTTGGTATCCTCCCCGGCTTTGGCTGGTACTGAGTGCAGCCTGGTTTCCTGATTGGTCTCTGTTTCATCGTCTTCTGACTCGCCGTAAAGTGCCGTGAAGTCCAGCTCCATGCCAGTGGAGTGTCTTATCTTTGAGCCCTCACCAGTAGAGTGCATTATTCGCGTGCGCTTATTCTTTTCCTTTTCTAATTTGTCCCACTCCAGCCCGGTAGAATGCCTAACCCTTGTCCCCTTACCAATAGAAGTTCTCAGCCCCATATATGCCTCCTTCACTTAATAACTCATATCTATGCTAAATCCACGAATCAATGCCATCTAACATCTCCTCTTTAACCGGCAGCTATCTCAGGCACCTGTTTCTTCAACCTGGGGCTGACCCAACCACATCTACTACAACCCTCTTCCAGCAGTTCTCTAACCGGCGCCTCTTTGCCACACTGGGGGCAGGTGTCTATATCTTCCTCACTTGTGACCACACCCTGTCGGGCGATAATCACCCTTAGAGCCTTCTCCCACTGCGGCAATTCATCACCGGAGAAACAGGCTACCCTTTTCCCCTGCTCCGTTTCGTAGACTACATCAAGAACTGCGTCCTTCTTGAGCATTGACCCAAACTTCCTCATTTCTGCCGCTACTGCGGTAATTACTTCCAGCGGCACCTCAAACAGTACCTTTTCATCAAAGTCATACCACCAGCATAATCTTCTGTTGGTAATGTACAGGTGACCGGATCTCCAGGTATCCGCAGTGCTTCCAGGCATGAGCGACTCCATCATGTGCCACATCTTGCCCCTATAGGCGACCTCTTCGCCCTCGCCAAGAAACCTGGCTGCGCTTTGGTCAAATATAGGTGGTGCTGCTACTTCTTGGGCAGTAAGACCCAAAGCACTCATTCCATCCTCCATAGCTTCTCGCAGCTTGTATATGTCCAGGGCATGTAGCAGTGCAACATTCCCGTTGCTCAGAGAGAGACACAGGTTCTCACGCTGGCTATCAGTGAATGAGTGGTTATCCCTCTGTATCGCCAGCCCGGTAATAGCCTCAAGAGGCGTTTCAAAGAGAATGCCATTGAAGCCGGTCTGGTAGAGAACCACTCTTCTATCCGTTACATAGAAGTAACCCAGCCTCCAGGCATTATATATGCCCTCACTGTAGTAATGGGAACCGAATATCTTCAACTTGAGCTGCTCGCCGGCAACGAGAGGCAGCTTGCCCTCTTCTCCAATCTCACTTGACTGGGCACGGACTTTCTGATCCCATTCCTGCATTACCCCGTAGCTTATCATTGTCTCCATCCCGGCGAGTGCTGCCCGCAGGTTGACCCCGATAAGAGGTATGCCAGCCACTGAGACGATAATATCAGCGTAGAGCACCACGCCCTTATCAAGCACCCTGTCCAGCAAGTCTACTAATGTATAGTGTGTATCCCGGGTTGGTTCCATTTATAACCTCTACATGCCTTCATCGTAATTACTTCTTAAATAGTTCTATCTCCTCAAATAGCTCCGCAACTGGCGTGGGGCATCCATTATCACGGGCATGCCTTTCCCCTATGATTATTCCCAGATGATATATACCAGTGAGGTAATTCGTAGTGACGCAGGCTCCATATAGGCCTAATAGAGTCTTTAGGGTATCAATAATCTCCTCATTCCCCAAGATGTACTCCTGACAGAACTCCCTAATAGCGGCGTGAGTACCTGTATCATCTTCATTGAGCTGCTTGAGCAGATCTCCGATCTTTCCCTTTACCAGCCTACTCAGTACATCCTCAAGCTGCTCTTTTACTTCTTTTTTTACCATCTTAACCCCCTTGGGCTCCAAAATAGAAGAAGAACTAAGATACTGATCAATATTAAGTAAGATAACACCAAAGCTATTTCTCCTTATCAGGTGCCGACAAAACTGTATGGCGGCCACGGTCCGGTAAAGCGAACTGAAAATCCCTCAATGCTATTTATGTTCTCCAATTCCTCTCCCAATTCGGCCGATTTGTCTCTGGAGAGTAAACAGGAGAGGTTCATTATCATCTGAGTGCTCTGGTAACCCGGCTTTGTCTTTTCCACGACAATGTTATCAACATGTCTCCGGATACAATCATAGAAATCTCTGAAGCACTGATCGGCTCTGGATTCCAACTCTCTTTTCAGTGTATTCTCCAACTTCTGTTTATACAGATAAGCAACACCCCTTGGTTGGGATTTGATTTCCTCCTCAAGCTGGCTGATTTCAGGGCTAGAATCGGCCAGATATTGGACAATAACCTGTGGTTCCCAGAAGATTTGCACCCCGTACTCGGCCTTGCCTCTCACCTTCTCCATCTTACTCTTGAGCTTATCATAGTCACTCTGAAGCCAGTTTCTGACATTCTCCTCTGCCCCAACACCGTCTTTATCTATGACTATGGTATCGAATCCCAGGGGAAGCACTGTGCCCCACTTTTCCCAGGCTTCGTCCACCACCTTCTGGTGCGCCAATACCCAGGAGTTCACTATCTCTCTGTCGGCTGACTGATACGGCTCGGCAGGACATTCGTGCACTACGGCGCATATATCCCGGTAGGGAATGGTATGGACTTTGTTGCCATCAATCCCAATAGTTCCCATGCTCACCCGTTCCCCGCTATCGGCAACACAGTAGAGATACCTTCCTTGCCCAGTTGTGAAGGTCTCGGTCTTGTTCATTGAAGCTACTTGAGTCCTGTCATCTTGCTGCATGGTTAGATTCCCCCCTTGCTTCGACTTCCTTCCGCCACCTATCCGGATTTATGAACTGGTCGATGACATCGTCCACCAAATTGTCCAGGCCGTCTCTTACCGATTTCACCGACTCGGTAATTCCCTGCTCTTGCTTTATCTCATCAATGGCTCTATCCAGGTCCATAAGTGCCTCTCCCAGCCTTTCCATCTCTTCCTGAGTGAGGCTGCCGCCTTCCATCCGCTTCACTGCCTGAAGCTTAAGGGTATCCTTGATTATTTCTACCAGGGCAATTACCAGCCCCAGCACACCGTGCTTCAGGTTTTTTTCATTAATATCAACAACCATAATTCTCTATCGCTATTCCTTGTGCAAGGTAAGCTCCAGCACGCCATTCCGGTATAGTTTATCCACCTCTCCCTTGGGCGCACAGGGTAGAGTTATCTCCTTATAATATTTATGGGTGGGTGTATCGGTTGATATGACGAGCTGGGCTTCCTTCAGGGTTACCTTAATATCCTTCTCCCCGACACCGGGCAGTTCAGCCAGGACGCGAAGGTGCGTTTCCTCATCAAACACATCAACCGGCGGTTCCTTAGAAGCTGTAACCTCCCGCTTTACCCGTGGGGTCGTTTGCCTCTTGGTATGGGGAATACTCCTAGGCATGGTTCTCCGGGAGAAGCCAGATTGAAACGATGGCACTCCTCCCTCTGTTCTTTTCAGCGGCTGGCTTCTTAGCCTGGTTTCGATCTCCTGGTCAATAGCTTCCAGTCTTTCCCGAAACGCCTCTGACTTTTCCAGACCCTTTAGAAGCCCATCAAGGCCAGGAATAATTCCTCCCAGCCCCTCGAGTATGCTGGCTGCTGTCCCCTCAGGCACCTCGCCCTTCTCCTCCAACCTCTTTATCTTGTCCTCTAGCTCTCTAATTCTTTTGTCTTTTTCATCACCTTTATTCTTATCTTCTTCACTCATTTCTCACCCCGTATCTCAAGTTCCTTTGGCTGTGGCTGGCTCTTTGTGTGGGACTACGCCACTGCCGTGACAGCGCAGGCAATAGCGGTTCTCTGTATCAGCACCGGCACCGCCGCAAACCGGGCAGGTCTCGGTCTTCTCATCGACACTAATTATACCCCTGCCACCGCAGGCAAGGCAGGTAAGCCTGGTAAAAGGCTGAATACCCGTCCCATCGCAGGCACGGCAGGTAACATGGGGTTTGGCTACCATCACCACTCCTTTCCCCCTACACACACTGCAATTGGAGAGGAAAGACAGGATACCAAAGGGGTCTCTGCCTGTTCCCTGGCAAAAGGCACATTGTACCTCAACCATCTCCCTCTTAATGGCAGGCTCTTTATATGTTGCTCGTCTTCTGCGTGTCATCTTAGTCACCTCCTATTATGTATATCTGTATTGCTCCTATAGCTGTCCCAATCCGTATGTCTCTAACGGAAAGCCACTACGCCGCTGACCAGGGGTATCGTCACACACCCCGGGGGCAATATCATCATATTTCCTGCGGACAATAACCTCATAGAGCCCGCCGGTAATACTCTTGTCCTTCCTGAAGTCAGCAATCGCGTACCCCCAGGCGGAGACAGTTCCCCATTCTCTGGAGCGAGTATACTGGCTTCCCCGGGAGGGAGAATCCTCCTTGTTTTCAAAAACATTCAGCAACCTCCATTACTTCAATTAGCCTGACTTTACGCTTCGGGCTTCCAGCCGCATCTATAACATCCCCTTTGCGTTAGCTCATGCCTGATTACCCATGCCTTACACTGAGGGCAATTTGTCCGATATGATGCCGTCTTTTCCTCCCTACCAATGGTGTCATTCCTCACCTGACTATCACGCAGGATTTTGGCAAGCTCAGCTTCGTCCCTGGCCTCATGCCACCCGCAGACATAACACCCCTTGCTCAGGAGCCGCTTCTTCACCACCCTCTGGCCACAGCCGGGACATTCCAGCCAATAGGCAAGCTCGCCCTCCTTTACCTTCTCTTCTTCAGCCTCCTTACGAACCCTGTCAAAGATGGCTTCGAAAATGGGCATATCTACTCCTTCTTTATACTGCTGGCGGAGCCGCTTTTGCCTTGGCGCTTATCCAGCCACACCAGGGGCATCCGGTAGTTATTAGCTCCTCAGTTGGCACCCTCTTATCACATTGAGGGCAATTCTCCTTGGCAACCATTGCCTCCTGCCAGGCTGGGGTTTGGATATTAGTCCCCGAAGGGAATTCCAACCCGTATCTGGCGGCTGTTTCAAACGATGCCAGGGCAGCCCTTATCTTAATCCCCAGTAGCTCTACACCGGCAACCGACACCATAATATCGGCATTGATAATCAATCCCTTATCCAGTATCCTGTCTACCACATCAACCAGCCCACCACTACCCCCATCTCGCTGTGCTTCTAAAGGCATAGCTTCACCTCATCTAGTTAGGTTAGGTTTACTTACCCCCCGACTATTTCTCAAGTTCCTTTAATCGTTTGGTGAGGTCTGCTTTTCTTTTTCTGTAGGCTTCTTTGGTTATCTCGCCAGTTTCATAGCGCATCTCGTTTTCCAGCAATTCATCTCTTAGCATAGCTTCAATATCTGCTTCATAGCGCGCCTGCTCTTCCACTGCCTCAGCCACCGACCGCAGCATGAGGGCGGGCAGAACCACCGGTGCCGCTATGACCCCGAACAAGAATTCTAATAAATCATACTCCAGTGGTATCGCTTTCCGGCTTCTTGGTATTTCCCCGGGTACCAGCCCGGTTGGGGGCACACCCAAGTATCTCCAGGAGGTTATTGGTGGCTTGGCGCTGACAAGACCTCCCTGGGGATGTGGTGAAATATGGGGTACTACCCCGCTAACAAGTCCGACTTTTTTCCTGGGACACATCTCTTAACCTCCTTACCCGTTTACCAGCCGATGCCTCCGACTTTCCGCCAGAACGACCCCTGGTACACCTGCTGGCTCAGTTTGGGGCGGTGCTGTGCCACTTTCCGCGGGTTATCTGCTGATGCCCACCAACGCCGGTTGCAGCCAAGACAACGCCATAAAGAACGCTTATCTGACTTGAGTTCACGGGCAATATCACCTCCGCCACACCATGGGCAGGTGCCATCCCGGCCCTTTCCTGAGGAACTTCCCGGCATTTCATGATTAGCAGGCTTCTTTCCAGTGTGTTTTAAACCAGGCGTTGCCCCACGATTCATAGAAAATGGTATTCCCCCAGTAACCAGAGGTATCCTCATCATAGTCGGATTGGAAACGTTCCCGCTGAGGACGTTCCAAGACAAGGCTCTGGCAGGCAATACCCGCTTATTTTTAGACGGCATCTTGCTCCTTTACTATTATGTTGACGAAGCTATATGATGGCACTGGTCCGACATAGATAAACCTGATTCCGTCATTGTGAGCCTTGGTTAATTCTTCCACCTTGATGTCGAAATCCTTCTCCCAGCGTCTATCTACCAGGAAGGCAGCATTACATATCATGTCATCACCGTGCGTCTTATTGTAACGAACATCCACTGAAATCTTTTTCAAAGGGCTGAGCAGGTTCTCGGCTTCTTTATCCTTTTTTTCCTGTAGCCTGGATTTGACTCCCGCTGCCAGAGCTTTACTCCCAGTTTCGGCTTTCCCCGAAGAGATATTTACTATCTTCTTCTGTATAACCTTTAGTTCATCACTCTCATCAATGATTTCCTGAAAGACTCTGTTCATATCTTGCCAAAGAGCCTTTAGCCCCAGCTCTACTCTGTTATCCAGGTATCTAAGTAGATTTTTAAATTCGGCATGTCTTCTTATAAGAAGACTGCGGATTTCATCTACCGAAGGCGCCACCGTATAAAACCTAACTGGGAGGACGGTACAATCCTTCATCACCTCCTCAAGGACTTTTTCGTGCGCCGTCATGGTCTCCCGGCTCACCACATATTTACTCATGGGTATACTGCTTACCACGGCGCTGAAATCCCCATAGGGAATGGTGGTTACCTCATCTCCCCGATCGCCAATACCAATGGGACCGTAGTTCCTGGCATTTGAATTTTCAATTATGCAATAGATATATTTGCCCTCTTCTGGCACTTTCCCGTATTCCTCCTTAACTTTATGCCGTCAAAGGAGAGGTCGCCTCATCTCCTCAATCTGGTTTATGGCTTCATCCAGCTTCTTGGCTAGAGCCGGCTCTCTACTGCGGGCCCTAAGCCCACGGACCTCAATTAATATATCAGAGGTATGCTCCAGCCACTTGCTTTTTACCTCCGACACTTTTTCCGTCAGCCCCAGCTTCTCCAAGTCTGCCGCTTTACCAAAGAATGACGTGGGTTGAAACATCTCCAGTATACGAACTAAACCGTCGATCGCTTCTTCCAATTGATTTCTCTCTTCCTCCATGGTTAAGCCCTCCTATGGTGCTTTAGAGTGACAGGTCTACTTACTTTTAACCGCATTTGCTATAAGCGCTCACCTCTAGGTATCCTCTCCATGCCTCAATGGCTTTCTCCTTTTCTCCCTTGGTTTCATAGAGCATCCCCAGGTTGTAATGCGCTTCCGTCAGGTTAGGGTCGAGAGCGATAGTCTTTTGATACTCGGCTATGGACTCTTCGGTCATGCCTCTATTTTTATACGTCAGGGCCAGATTGTAATGTGCCCCGGCGTCCCGAGGTTGAAGCTCTATTGCCTGGTTCAATTCGTCGATCGATGCCTCGTAGTTGCCTATCATGCCCAAGATGACCCCGAGATTATAATGCCCCTCTGCCAAGTCGGGGGCAAGCTCAATGGCTTTCTTATACTCCTCTATGGCAGCGGCATACTCCCCCTTCCCTTCGTGCGCAATCCCTAGGTTATTGTGGGCTCTTGGGTCTTGAGGATTTATTTGTAACGCCTTTTGGAATAGCTCAATGGGCTCGTCATAAAGCCCCATTTTAAGATATATCACCCCAAGGTTATCGTAAGCTTGGTCAAGGCAAGGATTTAGCTCTATTGCCTTTCTGTATTCCGTGATTGCTGGCTCATAGAGCCCCTTGTTTTTATACATGATGCCTAGATTGTTATGTGCCTCGGCAAAGCCCGGATTCAGCCTTATGCCACTGATATACTCCAACATCGCTTCCTCGTACTTGCCTTCGTCTCTATAACGGTTTCCAAGCTTAAAGCGCTCGACCGAATTCATATTCCTTCCTCGCCTGCTGCGTCCTTTCTGTGACAAGCAGCCAAATACGTAATAAGGAATCACCACCCCGGCGGCTTCCCTAGACGCAATATTTTTTAATTAGGCGGAGCACCGTTTCATTGCTGCCCTCTTTGGTTAAACCAGTCCCATCCACTCCTGAGCCCAGAACATCAAGGCAGATGCGGGTAAAGGCTTTATCGCCAGCCATGGGACGGGTACCAGAGATATTTAAGACCTTGGCGATGGCGATAGCAGCGCGCACAGTAGGGGTGAATTCATAGTCTCCTGACTCCCTGAAATCCCTGAACATATCCACAATGCGCTCCGCATCCGGTGGCGAGACCCCCGATTTGGCCCGGGTGACGGCAATCTCGGTCTCTCTATCATAGTAGCCCAGGTTAATGGTTATCATCCTGTCTCTTAGTGCATCCTGAGCCTTGTGAATGCCGGCATACTCCTCAGGGTTGCTGGTAAAAATGGCTGAGAAGTCAGGATGAACTTTTAGGTGATTCTCCTCGTCTCGGCCAGCCGGGAGGTCTAGAATTCCTTCCCCCAATACGGAGAGCAGCACATTGTTAGCTTCCGCACGTGACCGGGTGAATTCATCATAAAGGAGGGTAAACCCATACCGGCAGGCTACCGTTACCCGGTTATCTACCCAGATTCTCTTCACATCCTCCTCGGCTTTCAGAACGGAATGGATGAAGTTGTCTACCGTCTTTTTCATCCGATAGCCGTACTCACCGCCCACGAGGTCTGAAGTGCCGAACTCTTCGTCTCCATGAATCAGTATTACCGGTCTCCCCAGCTGAGCGGCAACATAAAGTGCCAGGGTTGTCTTACCGGTGCCGGCTGGACCCCGGAAGTGCAAGGGGAATCCGCTGCGGATATATAGTAGGGCTCGCTTGACTACATCCTTGATATAGGGTGTCTGGACGAAGCCTGGCTGCTCACGCTCCACCATTATTGGCGCAGCCTCAACTGCTGGTACAAAACCGTCTCCCATTTTTCGCCTCCTTCTTAAATGATTTTTGTTATGCTCTCAAGGCAATCTAATCTTGGCCAGGGTCTCAGCTACATCGCCCTCTTTTTGCCTGAGTATAGTGAGAGTTCTGGTGAAGGCCTCCTCAAGGGCTTTCTGCCCGGCTGGTGTCAGCTTGTATGTTTTCCTTCCGCTCTTTTGCAGAAAGCCGTGTGTGGTAAGGTATCGGCACAGGTAATCAGCCATTGAGGAGCCCATGCCTATCTTGGAACTTACTCTCATCAGTCCAGCCTCTTCAACCTCTTTGAGTGCTAGCATAATCTTCAATTCATTGGCAGTTGGCCTGTACATTACATTCCCCTCTACCTACCGCCGTTGGTGGCCCACCAATACTCCGTGGCCTACCGATACATAGGGTATTTTACGTGTCTCGCTAACTATGCCAGAGGTCTCCTCGGGTACTTCTTCCTCTATTCGCATATAGATGTGCTTGGCAGTGTATAGCTGCCCATCCTCCTCATAGCCCTGTGCTATCTTGAGTATCCGCTCGTAGGCTTCTTTGGCTTCCTTGGTCTCAGGCTCCCGGTCGATAATGTTGAAATAATCATATATCGCCTGATGTACATTTCCCCTTTCTTCGTGGGTCTTAGCTGTCCTCAGCATAAAGCCGACCACCGGTCCGCCGGTGCCTCCCTTCTGTTCTGCCATTTTCCTTCCTCCTTTCAATGCTTATTAATACCCAAACCGAGAGCCAGCCAAACTAGCCCTCATCGGTTGGAAAAAATCACTGTTTTCATTACCGTATATGGTTTCAGCTATTTTATGCAGTGCGTCAACGCCGACAATCTGGTGGGGGAACAGGGGTACCTCATGAATCCCCAACCCCAGCGCCTCAAATTGCTTGAGGTAGCTCTGCTGCTCCCAGCGTTTTGCCGAGCAAAATGGGCATCCGGTAGGTGGGACCACCATGTTAACTATTATCTCCCGGCAGGCTACCCTCAGTTGAGAGAGACGCTGGACGAGGCGCCTTGTCTCTGTCAGGGATATTGCTTCAGGAATGGTGACGCAGACAAACTGGCAGCGTTGAGGGTTGCGAAGCGCAGCCTCCACCAGTCTTAGCTGGCGCGACCTCTTCAATATAACTTCTGCCGTCTTGTTGAGTCCTGAGCCTGATACCCCCTTGTACTTTAAGAGGAGCCTGAATATGGTCTTGAACCATTCCCTTATCAAATCGGGTAACTCCAGGAAGCGCAGGGCATGCCCGGTTGGTGCCATGTCCAGGATATAGCGGTCAAACTCGCCGCGTTCCATGAAGTCCATGATTTTCATCATGCCCATAAGCTCATCTATGCCCGGTGGTGTGTACTCGATAAGCTCGTGCATAATGGCACGGTCGTAGGGTGCATCCATCCCTCCCTTCAAGAAGGTATCAAATGTCTCATCAATGGCATCCCGATATTCCTCCTTAAACTCCTCCAGAAGGTGAGCCGGCTCAATCTCGAGGGCAGATAGTCCTTCAACGCTGGCGATGGGCGTCACTTTATCACCTATCTCCTGGTCAAAGCTGTCACTTAGTGAATGAGCCGGGTCGGTGGAGAAGATAAGAGTCCTTTTCTCTTTATCAAGGCGGCTCAGGTGAAGGGCGGTCGCCGCTGCTGAAGTGGTTTTACCCACTCCACCCTTACCACCAAACAGTATGAGCTCAGTTTTGTCCAGGTCATGCCAATCGCTCTGTTTTATTGCTGTTGCTTCAGCAACCTCATGAATAACTGGTTCAGGTGCTTCCTGTCCTAGCATGACCCGAGCATAGGTCTTAAGGCGCTCTATGCCCTTTACCTCGTAGGGCAAGAGGGGCACCTCCACTAACTCGTAATTAGAGAATGTTTGCTTTATCTGTGATAGGGCATTTTCCTGAGCGCCCCAGCGCATGTTGCAAAAGGGGCATTCCCGGTCTTCGGCCACACGGTTGACAATTACACTCTTTGTCGGAACCTTCAGCCTACATAGGGCATCGAGCAGCCTTTGCGTCTCTTCTATAGCCATGTCCTCAGCTATGGTAACCAGCACGAACTCGGTGGCTTGCTTATTAGTGAACAGGGCTTTTACCCGACGTACACCATTGGATAGCTTATCCAGGAAGTCATCCACCTTATCCCTGGGAACTTTGCCGGTTAGCCGCCGCCCGATGTAGCGGTATCTCTCCTGCATCAACTTCAATAGCTCAACCCACCCCAGTATCACCTCGGGAAGCTCAAGTAACCTGATAGTATGACCGGTAGGAGCAGTATCAAGGATGACCAGACTATATTCACTACCCTGAATGATATCGGCAATATCAAATACCGCCATCATCTCGTCCATCCCGGGCAGAGACAAAGAAAGGAACTCCGATATATCATCCCGGTCAAAGATGGTGCCGCGATAGGCGATAGTCTCCAGTTCCTCTCTGTATTTTGCCTTAAATTCCTCCATCCGTTTGGGGGCATCTATTTCCAGAGCAAAAAGATTGTCCACCCCATTTACTGGAGTGATATTATCTCCAATTTCCTGTACCAGGCTATCACCCAGGGAATGAGCTGGGTCAGAGGAGATAATAAGGACACGCTCTCCCACTCTGCTTCCAGCCAGGTATAAAGCGATGGCAGCAGCGCAAGTGGTTTTCCCTATACCACCCTTGCCACCAAACATCAGGAAATCTATCTCCTGATTATGGAGAAACTCTGGTACCGGTTGCATTTTTGTCTTTATTCCTCTTCTTCCTCGTATGCCTCACCGCGGAGGCGCGCCCTCTTTTTCTCAAATTTCACCATGTTGCCTTCCTGGTCTAGTGTAACCATGTAGGTGCCAATCATGTCTGTCGATTCCGGCAACCTGGCCATTTCCAGCACATCCACTGAGATATGCCAGCCCTCCTCATCCTTAAATCCCCCCACCGCTGCCACCGGGCTGAAGCCGGTAACCTCAGCCAGTTGCGCCTTGGCTCGCTCGGCCAGATTCATCATTGCGGTAGCCATCTTTGTCCTCCTTTGGTAATAGTTTCATCCCTACTCCGCCTCCTAATATTGTGTTCTACTATTTCAATGAATACTTATTCCTCTTCCTTGGCTCTGCGAATAGCGCTGAGCCGGTTAAGTATGGCTGTCTCCTGCTCAGTATATTCATCGTCATCAATTTCTCCCAGCTCATATCGCATCTGTAGCTCCAGCAGGTCACCCTGGAGCTTACCTTCATCCATTTCATCCTGCTCCACTGTCTCGGCAATCTTCTTGGCAACCCAGTAAACCATCCTCGGCATCCCAAGAACAGGGAAGGTGAGTATATCGACAAGAAGGTTACCTCCCTGCTTTTGCTCTTTCAAGGGTCGTCCTTCTTTATCTCGTCTCTTCAATTTAGTCTCTTCAACCATCACTCCTCCTCCCAGTTGACCACAATCTCGCAAAAGTTAAACGGTGGGCTGGGGCCGGTATACTTGAACACCATCCTCTCTCCTAATTCCTTATCCAGTCTCTTCACTGTCTCATCGCATTCCCCTTCCCGGTCTTTGTTCACCAGGAAGACAGCATTTAGAACCATCCGGTCCATAATAACTTTGTTCTCTCGTACTCGGTCGGCTATAGGGCGAAGGCGAGACAGGAGCATCTTTGCCTCTCTGTATCTCTTCTGGTCGAGCGCCTTCTTTACCATTTCTCCCAAGTGCATCCGGTCAAAGTGTGTCGCCTGGGGAGAGAGACCTTTCACGGAATCACGGAGTTTACGCAGCTCTCCGTGTTCGGTAACTATCTCCTGATAGATTGTCTTCTCATTCCGCCACAATGCCTTCAGCCCCAGCTCAACCCTGTTGTCCATCTCCTCGTACAGGCTTAGAAACTCCTTAAACCGGCTCTCAAGGAGCTTGTGGCGTATATCCTCAACCGGTGAACCTGAATCCTTTCTGGTGACGGTGCTGAACCTTATAGGTAGAACGGTGAATTCCTTCATTACCCCTTCAATCACCGTCTCGTGAGCCATCATGTTCGCCCGGGTACTGTCATACTTCATGTCCGGTGAGTCGCTAACCACGCAGGCTAAGTCCCCAAAGACAACGGTGTGAATCCCGTCGCCGCCGATGGCTGGTATGCCATTGAAGCTGCGCTCCTCGCTGCATTTTATGATGCAGTACAGGTACTTTGCCTCTTTAGTCTGTTCTCGCGCCATATTCATATTAATAAATCCTAATTATTCAGCCGTTTGAAGGGCTGGGCGTTTTATCTCAATAAGAAATGCCTGGTTTACATCCTCGGGCATAATGGAATAGCGTTGACCATTCACGTTTTCTTTTACACTGCCACTCTGCCCTTGACAATAATTCCTTAGTAGAACAAATGCTTCACGCACCTTGGCGAACTGTTCGTTGCTGGTATCATCATCTAGGTGCACATCGGGGTGGCTCTTAGCTGCCAGGCGCCGGTAAGCCTCCTTGAGTTCCTTATCGGAAACATCGGTGCCAAGTCCAAGCAGTTGCCTCGACTGTTCAATCTTCTCTGGGTCGGGGTGTTTTATCTCCACCGTGCTGAAACTGTAGGGCGGTAGGGGACCGATAACGCGGAAGTTAATCTGGTCATTAAAGGCTACATCTACCCGTCTCACCTGGCTATCAAAATCGTCTTGCTTTTCCCTTTGAATCAGGAAAGCCACATTCATAACCATCTCATCGGCAACCAGTGCGTTTGGCTGTATGTCCAGCGCTATCTCCTCAAGTGATTGCATCGTTTGACTGCGGTAGCCCTCCCTTCGTCTATCCAGAGACTCTTTAACCAGCTTGCCAGCGTTTATCTGCATTTCCAGTATTTCTGAGGCAGACTTACCCGCCATGGAGTGCTTTAGCTGCCTGATCTCTGCCTCGTTCCCAATCTCCTCAAGAACCTTCTTCAAATCCCAGGTGGCTGCCACCTCTATTTCCACTACACCATCCATCTGGTCTAAGGTCTGGGTAAGCTTTTCATATCCCTGTTCCAAAATGCGCCGTACTTCATCCTCACCCTCAACCAGGGTGCCAAACTTCACCGGGAGTATGGTATACCCCTCTTTCATGACCCGTTCGATAACCCCCTGGTGGACCATCAGGCAACGCAGCTTGTCCTCCCTGCTCAGCGAAGTGAAATCGCCCCTGCTATAATTACTGACCACGCAAGCGAGGTCCCGATATATTACGGTGTATACCTCCTCTGGACTTGAGGACAGGAGCGACTGACCAAGGGTCGCCGGTTTACCCGTTTCAATTACACCGTATATATACTTCTTCATCGTGAGGCACTCCTTTGGTTCGTCCCGGGAAAGCCTCTCTGATTAAGCTCTCTTTGCCTTTTCCACTGCTCGGCTGCTTTCTCCAAGTTATAGCCATCATTGGGCTGCCTTCTCGTTTTCCCCATGGCTCTTGCCCATTCCCGTGCCTTCAGGTGCATGGCGATAGTACATATCATGGCAGCATTCATCTTTATCTGCCGGGGTCTTTCCTCAGGGTGCAATCTGTGTTGCTTCCAGACTATGTCCTCGTCCCTGCGAGCCCTATCCATAACCCTGGGGAGGGGTACTGAGCTAATAGCTATTGGTGAGTCGTCCGTCCCTCGATAGATTGGCTGCGCCTGACTAAGCTCCTTCTCCTCTTTCCACCTCTCAGCAGCCTGCTCCAGCTCGGAGATGGCAGCAGCGGGTTTCTTACCCATTATCCTTGCCTTCTCCCTGGCTATTTCCAGTCTAGCTTGCGCGCTGGGTGTTACCCTGGGCTTTACCTCCATAGTTCCACCACCTTTCATTCTTCACTCCTGTCAGGCCTCTTAATGGTGACTACACCGGCACCCTTACACTTCACGCAGGGAAGTTGAGCCCCGGTTATGCGCCCCAGCCCCCGACAGGCATCGCATCTCTCAATCGGCTCCTTGACGCTTATTACACCCTTTCCATGACAGGCGGGGCAGGTAAGGTGTGACTGGGGAGGAGATTCACCTGTCCCCCGGCAAAAGGCACAGATTGCCGCCGGCGGGTTAACCTTAACAAAGCCCCTACCCTGGCACACCGGGCACTTTGATCTCATGTGAAGTTGGTTGCCTGTTCCGCGGCAATAGGCACAGGGGAAGGTACTTCCCGCTAGGATTTTCCCCAGCGTACCGGTTAATCCACCTCTCCTGGCAGTCCCCAGGCGATAAGGCTGCCATTCCATACCCTTAATACCTCCTCATTTTAGTCAGTACTCCAAAGTGAACTTATTCCACTCTTCCCCTTTATATTCATACCTCTTTGGTGTTTCCTGTTTCTTGACCGTTTTTTCGTGGGGCTCCACCGTACTTGTAGTCGGTTCGCCCGACAGTATCGTCATGTCTTGCAGTGCCTTATCTTGCTTCTCTGCCATTTCCTCATCAATGGTGGCAACCTTCATTCCTAGCTGCAGCCTCCGCCTTTTTAGCGAGGCTATTTCCTTGGCTAGCCTCTCCCGCTCCTTTTGTAGAAGGTACAGGTCAAGGTAGTACCGGTCCCTTTGCCCGGGGGGCACAGAGTGCATTTTCTTGCCGATGCTGGTGGCTATATCCTGCACACCCTTAAGTCCACTAACCGTTCCGCCCTCTTTCTTCCTGGGCAGCTCATCAAGCTCAGCTAGCTGTCTACGAAGGCACTCATTCTCCCTTTCTAAATCAGCCAGATTAATCTTTTTATCCATGTGCTTACACTCCTATGGGACATGCCTAGCCTAATCACTACCGGGCGTTGTCCCTGGCTGAAATGGCTACACTCTTCTTGCCTAATGGCTTCACCTCTACCATCTGTCCCGGCTTGAAACCGACCTCACGGGCGATATTACTGGGTATGGCAACCTTGCCATCTTTGTCTACCCTGGCAAAAGCTCGCATTAATGGCGGCATCTCTGTCACCTCCTTTTAACGGTGTATCAATTACACCTTTTTATTGAACTGCAAATCACTCAACAATACTGGTCAATGATTTCGTTCAATTTCTCTCTTACTCTAGTGCTCTGAGCCTTGCTACCGACCCGGCTGGTCTCCGATGCCAGGATATCCAGGCACAACTTCTTGAAGATACCGTTTTTGCTATCCACCGAGCCATGTAGCACCTTCAGGGTCTTGGCTATCATTATCGGACCCCGGACAGTGGGAGCATACTCACACACGCCAGAATCCCGTAGAGCACGAACAATGCGCACAACCTTTGCCGCTTCTGCCCGGCTCATCCCGGATTTAGCCGCAGTTATGGCTACCTCGGTCTCCTCATCAAAGTGGTCCAAGTCCATGGTTACCATCCGGTCCCGCAGGGCATCCTGACTCCGATAGACACCAGCATACTCCTCGGGGTTGCTGGTGAAGATGGCGGTAAATTCAGAATCTACCTGAAGGTAGCCCTCACCGTCACCCCGATTGGCCGGCATGTCGAGCATCTTCTCCTGGAGGACTGAAAGCAGGACATTATTTGCCTCAGGGCGAGAACGGGTGAACTCATCGTAGATTAGGGTGAAGCCATACTTACAGGCTACTGTCAGACGGTTATCCACCCATCTCTTGGTCATGTCCTCCTCGGTCTTCAAGACGGAATGGATAAAGTTATCTATTACCCTCCTCAGGCGGTAGCCGTATTCACCCCCTACTAGGTCCGACGTGCTGAACTCTTCATCCCCGTGTATCATCACCACCGGTCGACCAACCTTGCTGGCTACATGCAGCGCCAGCGTAGTCTTTCCCGTCCCCGAGACCCCCCTGAGGTGAACCGGAAATCCGGCGGCAATATAGGCCAGGGCACGCTCGGTGATTTCTTTGACCGACTTCGTCTCCACGAAGTTAGGCAGCGAACGGGGCTCCAGCACCGTGGATACTCCCTCATCTCTGGTCATTACCATAGTTCTACCTCCTCCTTTCGTAATTATGTGATAGCCGGTGCCTTACACCGTTTGCTTCTCCTTTTTCACCGTGACTACTCCCTTGCCCCCACACCGGCTGCAGGGCAGGTAATTAATATCAGTATTCACCCCCGTGCCCTGGCAATGGGGGCACTTCTCTACCGGTTCTTTTATGGTGACCATCCCCTTACCGCCGCACACGGTGCAGGTAAGCCTCTGTTCATCGTGGACACCACTGCCTCCACAAAAAGCACAGCCTATCGCCGGCTCCCTGATGGTAACCGAGCCTTTGCCCCCGCATACCTGACAGCGCGATAGTGGAGACGGAACCCCAAACGGATCTCTGCCTCTGCCTTCACAAAAGGCACAGGTAATTACCTTTGCCTCCATCGCTTCTCCTTTCGTATACTTCGCCTGCGGCTCTATCGCCGTAATTTATGCTGCCAGCGACAGTCCGCTGTTATGCGTATAGGCTAAGCCTGGCCAGGTTCCTAGATAGCAAAATACAACAGCTCGCGCTTCTCTACCTTGTTGTCGTCTATCAGCTCACGGATTACTTTGGCCATCTGGATGCGGGCTAGGCCAAACTCCTCTTCCAGCTCGACTAGTTTGGTGCCATCGGGGTGGTCAGCCAGGTAGGCGAAGACGCTATCACGGAGTTCACCAATCGGCGCCTCTTCAACGGCCGCTTCCTCCGCTGGCATCTCCTCAGGTAATTCTTCCACCGGAGGTGCAATCTTGTGAGGTGCCGCCATTTTCCTGGCTGGTGCCTTGCCCCAGACCATGATGTGGCGCTGGGCACTACCCTTGGCCAAGTCCTTAACCATGGCATCTGTCTCAGAGCGCATAGTAGCCACCTCAGCGGCGCGCTCGGCATCTCCCTTGGCAAGGTCATTAACCATAGTTGCCACATCGGAGCGGCGCTGGGCGCTACCCTTGGCAAAGTCCTTAACCATGGCATCTGTCTCAGAGCGCATAGTAGCCACCTCAGCGGCGCGCTCGGCATCTCCCTTGGCAAGGTCATTAACCATAGTTGACACATCGGAGCGGCGCTGGGCACTACCTTTGGCAAGGTCATTAACCATAGTTGCCACATCGGAGCGGCGCTGGGCACTACCCTTGGCAAGATCATTGACCAAGGCATCTGCCTCGCTGAGCATAGTGGCTACTTCAGAGCGGCGCTGGGCACTACCCTTGGCAAGGTCATTAACCATGGTTGCCACATCAGAGCGGCGCTGGGCGCTACCCTTGGTCAAGTCCATAACCATGGCATCTGTCTCAGAGCGCATACTAGCCACCTCAGCGGCACGTTCCTTATCGGCCTTAGCAAAATCGCTAATCATAGTAGCCACCTCAGCGGCACGCTCAGCACTGCCCTTGGCAAGGTCTTTGACCATAGTAGCCACCTCAGAGGCACGTTCAGCACTACCCTTGGCAAGGTCCTTAACCAGGGTATCTGCCTCTTTGGCTAGCGCAGCCACTTCAGACCTGCGCTCTTTATCTGCCTTCTGAAAATCCTGTATCATACCCATGTCTATTCCTCCCTTTATAAATATTAATAAAGTTACCCTCTTTATAGGCTCGCTTACTCCCCCTCTCACTGCCCCTTTGGGGAAAGCCAAGGTCGAGGCACACTGTAGACTCAGGTTACTTACCTCATTAATTGCTTCTTTCCTCTAAATAACCGCCGGATTGATTGGTAAGTGGGAACCTCCACAGTGCTCAACACAAGCGTGCCTCGAGCCTCAGCTAATCAAAGGGGTCTGCCGGAAACCTGTTTAGGCAGCTGCTGCTGTCAGCCCAACGGCCTCGGCATATTTGAGGAAGGTGTCCACACCAGCGACCACCGCTCTGGCCTCAATAGCCAGAATCTCGATGCCCACTAGGCTGATGCGGACCCAGGCATCTATCACGATGCCCTTGTCCAAGATCCGGTCGACAACTTCGACCAGGCTCGAGGATGCAATCGCCTTCTCTACTGCCATTTATAGTCACCTCCTTTACTGTATTGGGTAAGCATATGTCAAAGGCAAGATAGTGCTCTTGTCTAAAGCAGGTCTTCGGTATCTCGGGACGCTGAAAAATGAGCGTGCCTTCCCGGGAAGTTCCCTTAGAGGCACGCATACCACACCGTTAACCACCGACAGCCCAATCACCTCGGTTCCTGTTAGCCTTAGGCTTGTGTCTTGCATTTTTGTATCACGTAGGGTCATTTCTTATCGTTCTGTGTGGGTGTCTTTTGTTATCAGCTTGGTCTAGCGAGTTTCCTTGCAGTCTTTCAAGACGGGATTTGATTTCCCTGAGTTTTTCCGTATCGCGGATTAATCGAGTTAATCGGGAAGCCGTCCACCTCTTAATTTCAGCCTCAGGTATGCCTAACGCTCGGGCGATGTCTACAGTCGTTTCTGTCACCCTTCTTGAGTAACTGTTGTTCTCTTCAAACCGAGCTTCTACCCCATAGGCTATGGCATCCATGTTGTCAAGAAATGTGCGCCGGGGCTTTTTAGTTTGTTCCTCAACTTGGTCATCAAGAGAAGGCTGAGAACCCCCACTTTCCGCAGCGAGGTTTCTTTTCCCTAGAGTTTTGCTTAGGCTGATGTCAACTCTGGGCAGGGCCAAAGTCTTAACAGGCTGACTTTTTGTCCGAAGGGTGCTCATAAGTATCTCCGGCACGTTCCCTATTTACTGCGATGTCGTGACAACTGGCTATATTTATATCATATATGATGACGGGTGTCTTCACAAGCCTCTTTAGGGGTATTTCGTGACTTTTATCCTCTCCTACAGATGGGTATTACCCAAAGGTGGGGGGTGGATATTACCCATAAGTAGGGAGTAGGCAGCCAGATAGGGAATCCAGCCTCTGGTTTAGAGAACCTGACGGAATTTCACCAGCTACTCAACAATACCGGCACGTGTTGCCTTTGCGATAGCGCTAGTTCGGCTGGTTGCATTCAGCTTAGCCAGAATGCTCTGCATATGTTTCTTTACCGTATCCTCAGTAACGGTGAGCTCCTTGCCTATCTCCTTGTTGGTGTACCCGTCTGCAACCAGGTTGAGCACCTCGTGTTCGCGAGGTGTCAGTGTGCCGAGAATTTCTGATGTGGATACCACTGGCTTCTGATGTCCATTTCTGGAGGTAACCAGGGAGCATATCGCCTCGTACAGCAGGTCGGTCTTGATTAGTGTTGCCCCGCTACTGACTGTTCGAATAGTATGGAGTAATAGCTCTCGAGAAGTGTCCTTCAACAGGTAGCCGCTGGCTCCAGATCGCACCGCATCAATAACATAGGCGTCATTATCATACATAGTGAGCACAATGACCGATATAGAGGGATGCTTATCTTTAATGTGGCGTGTAGCTTCTATGCCATCCACGTTAGGCATACGAATGTCCATTAGAACAACATTCGGTTTCTTTTCAGCTATCATTGCCACTGCCTCCGCTCCATCGGATGCTTCGCCGGCAATCTCTATGGTTTGGTCGGTCGACAACATGGTACGAAGGCCTTCACGAACCACTGGGTGATCGTCTACAATTAGTATCCTTATTTTCTCCATATTCACTCCTCCTCAGACAGCCAGAGAATATCTACTAGGATTTCCGTGCCCTCGCCCAAAGAACTGTTTACCTTAAAAGTGCCTCCCAAAAGCTCGGCACGCCGACGCATGCTGAGAAGCCCTATGGAACGACTTGAAGAAGATGGCTCTTCTTTGTCGGGAATGAAACCGATACCCCAGTCTTTCACCCTTATCACGAGCCGCTCTTTCTCTTGTCTCAGTTCAACCTCGAGTTTAGGCGATTTGGCATGCTTCCTCACATTGTTAACTGCTTCACGGATGATTCTATAAATGGCAAACTCCATATGCCTGGGAAGATTAGGCCAAGTGGCTGACTGGAAGTTAACTCGGCACCCCGTCTCCTTCTCGAACTGCTTTAGTTCCTGTCGTACTGTGGTTACCAGACCGAGAACATCAAGTGTGGCTGGGGTAATGCTGTTGATTACCTCTCTCGTCTCCTGAATGGCTTGCCTTATTAGACCCACTGCCCTTACGAAACACTGCCTTATATATTCCTCCTGGAAGCCCCCAATATTATCGACGGTTTGAAGATGCTGGAAAGCGGAAGCCAAAGTTTGGGCAATCCCGTCATGCACCTCTAGGATAAGGCGTTCACGCTCCCTCTCTTGAATCTCAAGGCTGATCTTGCTCACGTTTCGTACTACCTCTGTCGTTTCCTGAAGTCTACGCCTCAGAGTAGCATTCTCAATAACATAGCCTATGAGGTCTGCGGCTTGCTTGAGGAAATGCTGCTTTCGCAGCAATTCTACGTGCCCGGCGACTGAAAGAAAGTTTGACTGAAGGGCACCGAGGGTTGTGCCATTAACCTGTATAGGAACACAAATAAGGGGTAATGCCTCGCTCTTGCTGATGACGAGGTCTGGAACCAGTAGAGCTTCCTCCTGGGTTTTAAGCGCTAGGGGCTCTCCATGGGTAGCCACCCACTGAGCCACGGAAATACCGGCTCCCTGACTAGGGGGTGACCGGTAAGAGACATAGCTTTGTAAGCCGCCATTTTCGGTGTTTGTTAAGCTGACCGCTCCATGTTCTGCCTGGAGTGCCTCTAAAGTTGAATGAAGGATTACCCTCACTGATTCATAGTAGGTGTCACTGGGCACATCTACACTTTTGACAATTGGCATAACATTCTCCCTCTTTTCGATTAGTCAATCCCTTTTGGTACTATCCAATCTAGCTACTAAAAGCGACTTCTGCCTGTACCGGTGTGCCCGCTACCTTATCGATGTTTTAGTCCTTACTGGCGGGGACACTAAAATGCCAGTAGTCAACATATTATACCATATATGTGCCTGTTGTCAATATCTGGTGACAAAGTTAGTGCAATCTATCATAAAGCGCCTCAAGAAAAAAGACGGAAGGCCTAGCCTGCATACTAGTAAATATAGATTGGAGTTTTTCTCTGTTCGGGCAGAAACCCATTTGCGCTAGGCAACGCTACCTCACATGACAGACGCTCCTTACTACTAGTGATGAATTCGGGTTAGGGAATCAGAATTGCCCGTTCACTGTCCTACGCTGCTCCTCGGTGTAAGCATTCGACACTTGTTCATTATGTGTTGAGGGTAACAAAAGCTTGTTTTGTTACTTCCCTCTAATAAGAGACAGATTCCCTCTGAAAAGTCCCTCCGGCTAAATTCTGCAAAATGGTGTTTTGTTGAGTTCATCGCTTCCGAAAAGCCGTGGCTTGAGCTGGTTCCAAGGATTAGGGTAGTGGAGTGGACAGTTCCTACCTGAGACGCTGAAATCTGTTGTGACTGAGCTGACTAGACCAACCGTAATTACTATGGCATTTTGGTACTATTGGGCTAGTGCAATATCATTGACAGCCGTCATATACAAGACCCCCTAACCCTGGTTGATAAACGAGGGGTGGACAGGGAAATAGAAAAAGTTGTAAAGGATTTGCCCTCTTATATGACTGTATTCAAGACATAGACCGATCTTTAGCCAAGAAGGTCATCTTTATCACTGGTGATGTTATGGGAGCAGATACCAGGGATTACCTGTCTAAGAACAAA
>Ga0209979_1001395_pt1 | contig 26602 bp, 25 predicted proteins | sample AnhtaG_FD_183114 | JGI IMG/M metagenome (GOLD analysis project Ga0209979, IMG submission 183114) | Deep subsurface microbial communities from Anholt, Denmark to uncover new lineages of life (NeLLi) - Anholt_01485 metaG (SPAdes) (version 2) | ecosystem: Environmental > Aquatic > Marine > Oceanic...
AGGCATACACCTTGAATAACTTAGGGGATGTCTACCAGGACCTCCACGACTTGGAATCGGCTTTCGAGTATCACCGAAGAACCCTAAAGCTGGCAAAGAAGATCGACGATTCCGAGCTGATAAGCGAGGTTTTAGGAAACCTCGGCAACGATGAGCTGCTTGCCGGAAACCGAGCGGAGGCTAAGAAGAATCTGACGGAGAGTCTGGGTTTGGCAGAGAAGATCGGGGCCGGACAGATGCAACTGAAGGCCTTGACCGGTCTTTTAGACCTCTCCGTGACCAGCGGTGAATACGAGCAGGCCAAAGGGTATTGGTCGAACTTCGAACAGCTCTTAGAAGACCAGGATGCCTTGGAGTATCTCCCCAAGGCCAAGCTCTGTAAAGGGCTTCTGGAATTGAACCTGGGAGAAGTGGAGACCGCAGAAGAAAGTCTCCGGGAGGGGCGGGAAATCGCTGAGAAGACTGGAAACAGACGCGGGGAATGGGAGCTCCACTTCGCCCTGGCGAGATTGTACCAGCAGAAAACCAGCCAGATCGGTGATGGTTTCCTGCAGCTCTCAAGTGACGAGCTGAAGACTGCCAGAGTGATGATTCAGGAAACCGCGGAAAAAATCTCTGACCAGAAGTTGGAGAGATTATTTCTGACCTCCAGAGAAATTTCCACGATCCTGGCCGCCGAGGAGAGACCCAAACCACAGAATAGAAAGAGAATCTCTTGAAGGACTGTGTTCGTTGAGGCCCCTTTATTCAAGGGAATAGGAGTCGGAGAATAGAGGAATGAGAACTTGAATTCAAACCCCCACCAACCTGTCTGAGAACTTCAGCTTCACCGAAACCGACAAAGACTATTTACTCTCTGCCATTCACTATTAACCATTCCGCAACGCACGGTGAAGGTGTTGACACCTTAAGAGGGGAAATCTATCTTGGAGGTGGGATATCATCTGATCGATCCTGCTGGAGGTTTGAAGCGAACGAAGATCTGAAATGGATGCGACTTGCCCTCTCGGAGGCACAGAGGGCTTATGAGCAGGGGGAGGTTCCTGTCGGTGCGGTCGTGATTCAAAAGGATCGTATCCTCGGTCGGGGCCATAATCGCATCGAGAAACTGAACGATCCCACCGCCCACGCCGAGATAATAGCCATAAGCGCCGCCGCCGAAAGCATCGGTCATCCCCACCTGAAGGGGGCGACCATCTATGTGACCATTGAACCCTGTCCCATGTGCGCTGGTGCGATAGTTTTGGCAAGACTCGAAAGGTTGGTTTACGGGGCCAGGGATCCGAAAACTGGAGCCTGCGGAACTCTATATGATATTACCAACGATCTGAGATTGAATCATCGAGTGAAGGTATCAAGCGGGGTATTGGAGGATGAGTGTTCGCAGATGTTGTCCAATTTCTTCAGGAAGCTCCGTTCAAAGACTCCTTGAGCTTAAGCAATATGGAAAACCAGGAAAGGATAAGAGACATAAGGAGGGCACTGGAGAGAGGACTGCGAAGGACAACTAACCTGGGAATGGTCGTGAACCTTGGGATTCCGGCGGTTCTCTTTATGCTTGCGGTAGTTTTTCTGTCCCCGGGCGTCTCGAAGGCGGCGTTAGAACCCTCTAGTTTCAATCTGATTTTCATTATACTTATTGCGGTCTCGGCGGCTGACATCGGAGTTGGCCTCTTTTTGAAGAGAAGATTATTGTCCCCGCACAACATCTTCAAAAAGGCTTCTGCTGCAACTGAGATCACCGCCGAGGTTGGATTCATACAGGCCGCCATAGTGATATATGCGATCAATCTATCCCCGACTATCTACGGTTTTGTTCTAATCTTTTTAGGAGGGAAAATCGAGAACTTCTTGCTCTTTGTGGCGTTCACTTTGATCGGGTTTCAGCTTGCCAGACCCCGGCCAGGCGATGTCGAGAAGTTGAACCAGTACTACTTGAGGAATTCCCAGTCGCAAGGGACTGCCTCGGGAAAAAGCATTGACCCGCTCAAGAACTTTCATTAGATATATATCGTATTGAGCTATCGGAGAGGTGCCGGAGTGGTTGAACGGGACGGTCTCGAAAACCGTTGACCCTTCGGGGTCCCAGGGTTCGAATCCCTGCCTCTCCGCTTTCTTTTTTCTGCATCAGCTAAGAAACAGCTTGACAACAGATTAAGGTGGGCTATATTAGAGTCGATAATGGCGTGTGACCATATTGTGACCACAAGGAGATGCTTTTGCTATGGGCTCTATTTACAAAAGAGGTAAGGTCTGGTATCTGGATGTCCGCGCCAGCGGTCGCCGAATCCGCAAAAGAGTGGGACCATCGAAGAAAGTGGCCGAGTTGGCTCTGAAGGATGCGGAGGTTAAAGTCGCCAAGGATGAATTCGGCTTTGCCAAGAACGATGTCTCAATTGAGAAGTTCCTGGGAGAGTTCCTGAAGTATTCAGAGGCTAATCACTCTCGGAACACACTGAACCGCTACCGGGCAGTATTAGACCACTTCAAGAGATTTCTGAATCAACGGCCTGAGATTGTGTCCCTCTCACAGATCAAGCCTAAGGAGATTGACCAATACAAGGTGTTTCGCAGGGGGGAATGGGTCAATCCGAATGGTGACCCTGTCATGTCTGATAAAGACATCAAGGAGCATACCCGCAAGGGAGCCAGGGCGCATACCATCAACTTTGAGCTTGCGGTGCTGCGGACGATTCTCAATCTTGCGATAAAGTGGGGCTATCTGAGGGAGAACCCCGCAAAGAATTTCCTCCGTCTCAAGGTCAACGACAGCAAGCAGCCGAGGTTTCTAACAAAGGAGGAATGTCAATTACTCTTGGAGCGCTCACCCGATGATCTACGGCGAATCTTCTACACATTTCTTAACACAGGGATGAGGAAAGCTGAATTGGAGAACTTGGAGTGGGCGGATATAGACTTCAGACGGCGGAAGATTAGAATCCAGAGGAAGGACTTCTGGAACCCGAAGACCGGCGAGCGAGAGATTCCGATGAACCAGGGCACCTACGATCTCCTCAAGGAACTGAAAGGGAAGAATGATAGGGGTCTGAAAGGCAGGTTCGTATTCCCTGCGAGGGACGGTGGCAAAATCAAGAGAGGCCTGCGTGAGCAGCTGATTGAGGTAGCTCAAGAAGCGGGCCTCGAGGGATTGACCAAACTTCATTCCCTCAGACACACCTATGCCAGCCACTTGGTCATGAAGGGTGTTGATCTGCCGACGGTGCAGAAGCTGATGGGGCACGCAGATATTCAGACCACTATGATCTACTCTCATCTAGCTCCAGATCACTTAGTGGAAGCGGTAGAGAAGCTTGATTTCGACTGACCGCAGTAGCAAACCACAGACTCGTCCCTCCTGAGCATCGTCATTCGGGTAATCCTCCAGCCATCTGAATCAAAACAGCGGATGGAATAGCTCGTACTGGTTGCCAGCAGCATTCGGTATCAGTCTGCGTGAGAATTGGAAAGGCGGACGGGGGCACCCCCACCCCTACCCAGCGAGATGGTGAGAGCGCTCATAAGCCGACCTCCATGTTGCCACTGAGTTTTGAGGCCTGGGGATCAAGGCTAATTGGGACGTTCTGCGGTAGTGGGGGGTACCCCCCTCTCTCAAGGGACAATGTGGACAAGGAATCCCTTTGGCTCGATCAATCTGCTCGTCGGTAGTGTTATGAGGGTTTGATGGGGCTGATCTCTGAACAAGCAGAGCCTATAGGTTCTGCTTCAGATTGGACAGATCCACCTAGGGGACCATCTGCGGACCGAGTTGTGTCAGGAGATTGTGGTCTGAATATCTGTTTCCCGCAGGCAATGTCAAGAGTCCTTCGACGACATCTGGAGCGTGGTTGCCCATATGCAGTCAGGATAGGCCCTTAAGACGACGAACGTTGAGGGCCTTCCACTCAAGGAGTGGTTGCCGCCGGATACGGTCTTGCAGTGCTTCATCTGCTGTCAGGAGAGTCGGATCGATCTCCCCTCTATCGAGCAGCAGGTCCAGGAATCTCCGCTCCGTATCCATAAAGGGTAACACAGCGGACAGCGCCTGTCGGCACTCCTCGACGAGTCCCTTTCCGTATTCCCCTGAAGCTCTGTCGTCTTGTATCGCACCGCGGCGGAGTGTGGGAACGAGTTTGCGGGCCAATTCCGCGGCGTCGAAATCCGCATCCTCGACCGAAACCATCCTCCAGTCCTTGCGGTTCATCGCACCGTAAACGACAAACCCGGTGCGAAGCTGTTCGCGGTCGAGATCGTCGATGTGGAGAATCCGGTGGCAATCGAACAAGTCTCTCGCCTGCCTGCGGGACAGCAGTGCTGTGAGCTTGCCTGCCGCCAATTCATGAATGTCCAGCACCTATATTCCGGTGGCCCGCCAGGTCCCCGCCGGGTGGGAGTCCATTGTACTGACCGGCCACAAGGGCACGCGGTACATGAAGTTGATATCCACCTCGAGGTTGCCGCTCTGCCCGGATGAGCTCTGATAGCGGAGTAGCCACTTGCCTCCCGCATGTTCCTCCGGCACGCGCCTGACCACAAATCCCTCTCGTGTGAAGACCGCCTGCATGGCCTGCTCGATCTTGGGGCGCTCTTCGAGCATGGCCTCCCGGCTTTCAGCTCCCACGTAGTTCAAGTCGATATCAACGGAAAGCCTCGGGACGTCGAAGACGAAGAGATTTAAGGCAGTTCCGCCCTTGAGAGCCAGTCTCCCTTTCAAGAGGGGATGACTTCGAATGGCATCGAGCAGACCAAACAGGTGCGCGACCTTTTCAAGCAAGTCTGGCCTGAAGCCGCTCGAATCCGCCTCCGTGGAAAGCTTCTCAGGTGAGATTTTCATGACACCTCTGCCCAGCTCCGTTCGATCACTTCCCTTGGTACCACGAGGTTCCACTTTGAGACGAGAAGTCCGGATTTCCGCTTGCCGCGGTCTAGGTAATGCGGCTGCCGCGGCCGAAGATCATGGAGCGGTTTGAGGTGGGCGTCGTCCACCGTCAGTGGTTCACGATGTTGCTCCAAGAAATACCCCACCTTGGCGGCCGTGGTCGCGTTCCCAAGCAGGAGAGCGTATTCAACCACCTTGTCAAGGTCGAAAAACTCGACCGACTCTAGAGACCGCCAGATCTCTTCCCAACTGCCCGACAGGTCCGGACGGTGCAAGACATCAACGAGCGTCCGCTCTAGACACGTAACACGGACTTCCAGACCAGCCCGGTCCCCGGTCACGACCCCGAATGTCGCTTTTCCCTTGCGGCGAAGGGCTTGGGGGAACTTTACCCCCCGGAACACATGGGAGCGAAACGTTATGGTACTCAGCGGCTGGGTCGCCACATAGGTGAAATACCCGTGGACTGAGTAGGCGCGGCCGTGAAGTTCCAAGGCCGTGTGGTACGCCAACACGGCGTCTTTAGTCAACTTGGCCGCTAAGAGAAAAGGGTCGAACTGATGTGAGTCGGAGTCTCCACCAGGAGGGACGACGGCATACAGACCACGGCGCACCATGACGATTCGGCCCGTTTTCCTGTGGTGGGCCAACAGGGATTCCTGAGTCCTCGGCCCGACCATCCTGCGTGACGACAGGTACTCGGCCAGTTCCTGCCCGGTGAATACCGGGTGCTTATAAAAGAAGTCTTCAAGCCTCATGATTTGCACCTTCGACACACATCCACGTAACCCATGTTTCTTTATGGGATTCTCGTTCTATTGTCAAGACTGATTCTAATATACTTGACACGAGTCCTTGTAACCCATGCGTAGATATGGGTTTTGTGTACTGCTGTCAAGTCCATTATTGAGAATACCACCCGTGGGGCGATGTTCGCCAGCTCCTATTGGATAGGCCATAGTGCGAGCTCGTCTCGCCACATGGCGCGAATGTCACACCCACAAGGTCAAGAAACAGGACCTATAACACCATCTGGTCGACCAGCTAACACGCCAGTTGGGGGTCGCAGCTGGACTACCGTAAGATGATACAATACCGATGGAAACCGTTTGGGACCCTTCGATACGTCTCCGCCCGGCTGCCTGAATGCAGTACAGTCCTGCTATTTGGCGCTTGTCAAGCCGGAAGCCGCTACACGGACAGCTAGGGGGGGCATCCCCACCCCCATCCTCGAAGAGCCCCTTACGGATGAAAAGGCGACCTGAATTTTGCTGTCCGGTCTCAAGACCTCCCGGGGCAAGCGACCGAGAGTACACACACGCCCCCCACCCCCCCTGAAGGAGGAAGGAGAATAAGGAATCCCTTTCGTCGTGCTAAGTCTAAGCTGAAAAACGGCGGCTATGGCTACTGGGGGTCGGGACGTCTAATCCGCCTGAGCCATGGAGCAGATGTAGAGAAGGTGAGCTCGGGAATGGCAGGCGGCTTTGGAAAGCGGCGAATGCTCCTCTGCCGCTGATTTGGCCCGCAAGGTGTGTGTCTCCCGTGCACGGGTGTCGCAGGTTCTGAGGCTACTGCGGCTATCTCCGGAGGTTGTCGACAAGATCGCTGCCCTCGGTGATTCGCTGCCTAAGCCCACCCTGACGGAACGGGCGCTCAGATCAGTCGGCAATCTCCCTCCTGCCGCTCAGAAGCGTTGGATGAAGGCTACATCGCCCTACTGGCCCACACATTAAGCTGGTCAGCGGACGTAGATGATTAGACAGGCCATCACCCTGATCAACGATGGCCAGTTCAGTCTCAGTGATCTCCTTCTGTCGTTCGTGGAGATCCCGTCTCCCACGGGGGAGCCGAAGACGATCGGTGACTACTTCCTGGAGCAGGGAAAACTGGAAGCCATAGCCTCCGGGAGGTTGGCATTGCCGGAGCCGAAGGAATAGGGACGGATGCCTCACCGCAAGCATATCCAGAAAAGGAATCAGTGGGTCTGCAGGGAGTTTTTCCGGCTCAGAAGGAAAAAGATGCCGGTGAAGGAGGCCATTGGCGAGATCCAAAAGGCTCTTCGCAGTAAGCATGTCTTCCTTGCACGGCGAACGATCGAGAATATCATCTACAGGCAGTAGGACAGGTCAAGAACCCTGAACCCAGTAGGCTAGCAGGGCTTTCAAGGGTGCGGGGTGAGTTTCTCCAAAATGGCAATCCATGAAGGACGGCCAGAGTTCGAAGATCAGGAGAAAACTTGCCCTTTTTTTGTAAGTAAGAGATAGCAAACTAACTCAAAAGGCCTCGGCCATTCGGTCCGAGGTCTTTATTCTTCAGCAAGTCTCAGATCTGAGCATTACTTCGGTATACCACGGAGCCAGGCGAGACTCCCGTTGAAGTCTTTGACCGAGCCGTCTGGGTAATAATGGCCAGTGATTTCTCCTGCTGCGTTTCTGACCGTTAAGTGCGGATTGAGGTCAGACTGAGAGGTGTGTAAACCTGACTCTTTCCGAGCCTGCTCAAGCAGAGCCTTGCCAAGCAGGGGGCCGTTTCCTGCCATGTCTAATTCACCTCCTTTCGCGCCAAGCACACCTACTTCTGTGCTCTCACCCTATTAGACGACAATTGCAGGCTTACGGTTCCCGAGATGTGTATTTGAGATGAAAGATTCTATTAGTGCAAAAGAGTTAAGATTCCTGATTTCCACGGTCTGGAGACGGACTGTCTTGATAGCCTAGTGACTCCTGCAGTTCGAGAATGAAACGTGAGGGTCCATCAGGAAAACGCCGCCCATACCGACCTTGATACCAACCGGAATACAAGAGAAAAACGAGATGTCTTGCTCTGGTAAAAGCCACATAGAAGGTTCGCCGGGCTTCATTGAGACCCTGCTCAGATGTTGTACCCCAACGGGGTAGCCTGCCTTCTTCAAGACCGGGGATTATCACTACGTCAAATTCAAGCCCTTTGCTGCTGTGGAGTGTATTGAAGGATATTACCCTAGCGTTAGGACCACATCCAGCAAGGTCAGCGACGGTGAATTCCTTCAACGGTTTGTCATCAGCACAGGCCGCAACCATGGACTCAAACGCTTCTATTTCGTCTGGCCATTCTCTTAGCGTAGCCAGTTTTGTTTTTAAAGACAGACGCCGGTCCAACTCGACCAGCCACTGGTTGAGCAACATATGAGGTTTCTGCAATTCCAAAAGGCACCCGAGGAAAGAAGTTATATGCAGCAGTAGCGTCTCTTCAGCAATCGCCGTTTCAGTGTTGCGGAGCAGCCTTATCCAGTAATTTGAAATGTCCCCAAATCGAACTCCATCGTTGCCTCTTATTCCACAGCACCACTGAGCTATCTCCTCCACCCATCGCGTAACCGGTGTACGCCTGTAGCGCTGGTCTCTTTCGCCTGCGTACTTGACTTTCTCACGCTCAAGGGCCTTAACAATCACACTCGCATCGTTGCGGTCTATATGGAGAATGGCAATCTCCTTAGGGTCATAATCAGCCTTCTTCAGCTCGGGAAGAATGATCTTCGCTACTGCGTCCGCTTGCTGTTCCAGTCCTCCTGACAGTTCAATGAAGTGTATCTCACCGGGGTTTGCTCCCCCACGGCTGGACATATAGCCTCGAGGCGTGGGGGGACATAGAATCACCTCTGCCCCATCGATGATCTTCTGGCCACAACGGTAATTCAGGCTCAAACGAATTGACTTTACATCAGCCCTGTCTGCAAGCTCTCGAAGGTATTTGGGGTCGGCACCAGTGAAGCCATAAATGGACTGGTCTGAATCGCCGACGGCAAAGATCTTCACATCTGTGTTGGCTATCAAATTGAGAACGATCTGATGTAGGGGATAGCCTAAGTCTTGGTACTCATCGATTACGAGCCAAGGATAGCGAGCATGCAGACATCTTTGTATGAGTGGCTGCGACTTAATCATAGTTAGCGCAACCAGAATCAAATCATCGAAATCCACACATCCTCTTTGGTGAAGTAGAGACTCGTACCGTTCAATGGCATTCGCGCAATCCTCATCCGTAAGCCATTCGCGGTTAGTCCGATCCAAATAAGTACGTCGATACCGTTCGAAGCGGCTCTGAAATTGGGCAGGGTGCTCCGTGATTCCAACATAGTCCATTGCCTGTTGGAGACAAGTACGCCGAATTGCGTCTGACGCGACACGTAAAGGAGAAACTAGGTCTGAACGAAACAACCTCCCAAAAGGCCGGATCACGCATGATAGGCAAAAGCTATGGACTGTGCCGAGAAACACGTTCGGTCGACTGGGCAGACCTAGCTTTCTCAGTCTGTTTTTGAACTCACGTACTGCCTCGTTGTTGAAAGTCAGACACGCCAGGCCTCTCGGAGGGGGAATTCTCTCAGCGAGCAGCCGCATCACCTTTAGGGTCAAAACTGCCGTCTTGCCGCTTCCTGGCCCGGCTTGAACAACGCAATTGTCGTCGTACAGGTATGCCTCCCGCTGTCTGTCATTGTTCATCAGCTTTGCGAGCTCCTGCTGCAGATACGGCATCAGTTGTTCCCCTCTAGCAAACTGACGATGTATCTAATTGCCCCTTTAATATACTCCGGGATGCTGCTCCCTTTCAGCTTGGGAGCAAGACGCTGAGCAAACCGACCTTTGCCGTAAGCATCGATCGTCTTAAGAACATATTCGCTGTCGTTCCCTGGCATATCTCCACCAGATAGAGCAGTCCGGAATTTACTTAGTCGGGTTTTGCCAGCTCCCAAATCTTTAAGAGCGGCCACCATTTCTTCATTGATTCCACAGTTCGCCAAGTCAATTTCGAGGGTATGCACGCCCAGGTAGATGCCGTATCCACCAAATTTCTTGTAAAGTTCACCCCACTGTTGCTTCTGGAGTAAGCCATTGAGGGGAGGAACATCATTTGGTCTTTCCGATTCGATAAGCTTAATGGCTCTTTCAGGGCCCCGATAGCAAATGTTACCCTCCTTCTGAAAGGGATCGCCGTCAGTAATAACAACGTGAGGAACATCAAGAGCACCCTTACCAAGCAACATAGCGTATGGCGCGAAATCGGTTCCCTGGACACTGCATACTGAAATGCCTCTCTGATCAAGTGGCGTGCCAAGGGCCTTAGCAAATGCCGGGACTATGTATAGTTCAGCGTCTCCTTCCACTAAGATCACTCCCCGCGCAAATAGTATCTCTCCGCGAGTAGCATCGAGGTAACGTTCCAGGTCTTGGCCCTGCTGTGGTGTGAAGTCCGCTTTGGCTGTCGAGGTGGCTACTGATCCTCCTTCAGCCCCGGAGTCTCGGAGGAGGACCAAGGACCGGATGGGAGAGACGCTCACGATATGGGGAGAATGCGTCGTTAGAAGTACGGGCGACTCGCGTCTCAGGAAATCACGATACACCAGCCTCTGCAAATGTGGATGAAGATGAGCCTCCGGTTCCTCAATTGCGAGTATCGTGGCCGCGCGTTCACCAGCGGCTTCTTCTCTCTCCAGTTCGAGAACGAGTAGCGTTAGATATATCACGTTGCAGACTCCCAGACTGGTATCACCAATCGGACGCCGTCGTTTTCCGTCTACAAGCAACCTAAGTGATCTTAACAGTCTCAGGCTATCTGTCGAGGCTATACCAAGCGATGGTGAGATGGAATGGAGGTCTCCAACCATCTTCTCCAGTCGGCGTTCAATATCTTGGCTAAGCGAATGTATTTCTGAGAGTTCGATTATCTCATCCGTTGCGGAGTCAATCTTGTCTGCAGCTGATTGAAGATCCTGTCTTGTAACGTTCAGTCGCTCGATAAGTGGCCGGAGAGGAGACCTTCGCCAGCTTTCCAAATCCGTCTCACTATCCCTCAGAGCTGGCAGGACCCTTAGCTGAATCCAGTTTCGATCGCGATAAGTAAAACCATTCGCCGGGTCATCACCACCGTAGATTTGAAATTCATATCTCGCATCCGGTCGCGCGCCACCCGGGGAGTCAAAACTGGCCATGGGAGCGTATTTATAGGTGATACGTGCTGTAGCAGCAGGTTCCCCTTCCACCAGGAAGTTCTGCAGTATGGCAAGAAGTGACTGATTGTCCTCAAATCCCCGGAGATCGATAGATATGCTGATCTCTGCACCGTTTTCCATAGGAGAATCCAGCCCGTCCCAGAAGTCCTCCTCCCTAAGCTTTCGCGCGTTATCCGAAAGAGAAGGATCTAGGATCAGGCGAAGAGCGTGGATGAAATTAGTCTTCCCCGACCTATTCTCGCCGACAATTACGGCCTTATCCGATAGGCACACGTCGAGCTGGCAGAAATTCCTGAAGTTGCTTATCTGGACCCTGGAAATGTGGACGCTCATGCTCGAAGTCTTCTTTGCGCATTGAGAGTAAGCCGGCTAAAGCCAACCAAAAAGCTGGATATCCTCGGAGCTTCGACCGTAGATAGAGGCTCTATCCCAGCCAGCTCAGGTGGCTATATTTTCCCCCGTACCAGCCAAAAGCTATTAACTTCTTTCTGGGTCTTTTTGTATTTGCGATTTGTCTCAATCGATTACGCCTTTTCACGGAGAGTATGTTCGCCACACTATCAATCCCGGAAGATGTCAACGTGCAAATCTATGCTATATCTGCCCATTTGTCAATCTCAAAGCGAAAGAGAGGCAGCAAAAAGTAAGTCGGCCAGGTTTCAGATTCTATTTTTGTAACTTCTTTATTCAGAGATACTTACAAAAAGCAAATTGCCCTTTTTGGACATGCCCATTTAGGGCAGTTTTGCTCGACAAATATTTTTTTCGTATAAATTAGATAGATCGAGATTACTCCCGGTCTCTTGACATTCGAGATCATCCCTTCGGAAGGCTCCGGGGTAACCCCCGGGGCTTTGCTTTTCGGGAAAAAAGACCGGGAGTGAACCGGAGAGACAGTACCTCTCCAGTCGACCCCAGCCACAGCTGCGGCTACTGAGAAGGGTCACTCGCGGCAGCGCCTGGCGGTCAGAGATAGGGATTGCACCGCCGGAGGGCACCCTACGTCTTCTGTCCTTAGAAAGTGCACAACGAGTCTATTTACATCGACTGAGTGCTGCTTCTAAAACCGGCGTCAGACGGCACGGCCGGAGACAGACAAGCTGTTCGGAGCCGTTAGAAAGGCGATAGAGTGGTTTCTTCGCGAGTCACACCTAGCTTGCTTCAGGAGTTATCAGTTGTCCCAGCTGAGTTCTGATCTTCCGCGGGTCCCCGAACCGTGCAGAACTCAGAACTTTCAAGCTCAGCTTCTCTTTTCAGCATCTCCAAGCACGACAACGACTTAAGATAGAGGGCAAGCAGCTCTACCGCAACCCGATTGCGCTGGCCAGGGAGTGGCAGGCGGCTTTGAAAAGCGGCGAATACTCCTCAGCAGCTGATCTTTCTCGCAAGCTGGGTGCCTCCCGGGCACGGGTCAGTCAAGTTCTGAGGCTTCTGAGCTTACCCCCAGGAATCTTGGACAGGATCGCGGCCCTGGGGGATCCCATGCCTCGGCCCATCGTGACTGAACGAAGGCTGAGGCAAATTGTCAAGCTTCTACCAAGGGAGCAAAAACGGTGTATAGAGGCCAAATTGGGCAGTAGTCCTTGAAGACGCCTAACGCAGGCCGAGGAGCGTTTCGGTCGACTACAACTTCGAGTCTCGAAAGGCGGGGTTGACATCACAGAAGTCAGAACTTCTCCGTTCTCCTTCCAGCTGGACTGGCTCAGCGAACGCAACCCTATTCATAACCCTTCTCCGTCCGATCGTCAAGCCATAAGCCTTCGTACTTCAACGACGCTTATCGGGCGAACTACCCAGCTCTTAGCTTTAGGGGTAGTGTAATCTCTTGGACGCTTAAGTGTTTGAGCAAGCCAGCGCCATCGCTCATTCGCGCCTCTCCTCCTTCCAAATCTGCTCGTAGACCTCTTTGAGCAAGTGCTTGCTCACAATCCCCCGGAACTGCTCTTCATTCATGAACTTGGCCGTGATCTCCTCATTCTGGTCAATGCGGTCGATGAACAGGCCTTCGAGCGCCTTCAGGAAGACGTAGCCGAAGTTCTCCATCGTGTTGACGAGCGCGACTTGGCGAAGGTTCGTGTCAGCCATAGCGTCCTCCCGGATCGAGTCGAAAAAGAGCTGATCTCCCGGCTTAAACTCTGTGCCGAACCGCTCGTTAAGGATATCGATTAGCTTCGAGAGCTCAATCTGCTCGCTATGAGGGGCCCCAGTTCCCACGTCTAGAGGGCCTGAGACCTCGCCACCCTTGTCGGGTTGCAGGCTGATTGACCCTTCGCTGATCTTCTGAAGACGGTAATACTTAAGTGCCACGTCATCGTCGAAACTGTAGAAGGGCCCACGGTCCCCCCTTGGAAGCTTCGTCAGCAGGAATCGGATGTAGGAGTATATTTTTTCTAGGTCCGAGTCCTGGAATGGAATCACCTGGCAGAGGAACGCATACAGATTTCGGTAGGCCACGAGCGTCTTTCGGAACTCCTCGCGGACGTCCTCCTCAAGCTGCTTGTACCTGCTAACGGCCGGATCGACGCATGCGTTTATCCGCGCATGGTCTGTCGGAGTCTGGTTTCTCGCGGGCCTATAAAAGACCTTGCAGAACTCCTCAATCTCCGACTTATAGTAAACCTGTTGTGCATCCAACTTCGCCTGAAGCTCATAGAGCTGCCTTGCCTCCGCCCGCTCACCCATGAGTGTCTGTTCGTAGTAAGGCTGAAATGCTTCAAGGATCGCTTCCGGCTCATTTACAAAGTCCAAGACGAAGGTGTCCTCCTTGCCCGGATGCGTTCGGTTCAGCCGGGAGAGCGTCTGCACAGCCTGCACGCCCGCCAAACGCTTATCCACATACATGGTGTGCAGTAAAGGCTGATCGAAACCTGTCTGATACTTCTCGGCGACGAGTAGCACTTGGTATTCCCCAGTCGCAAAGCGCCCTGGCAGCTCTTTTTCCTTAATTCCTCTATTCATCCCGACTTCAGTATACCCCTCACCGGGAATGTCAGGGTCAATGACCGTCCCGGAAAACGCCACCAGTGTCTTGATTCCCTCATAGCCCTTGTCAGCGATGTATTTGTCGAAAGTCTGCTTGTACCGGACAGCGTGTAACCGGCTGGAGGTGGCCACCATGGCCTTGGCTTTGCCGCCGATCCTGTGCATGGTGAAGTGACGGAAGTGCTCGACCATCACTTCTGTCTTCTGGGCAATGTTGTGGGGATGCAGACTCATGAATCGCGCTAGCGCACGTGCGGCCTTCCGTTTGTCCACCTTCGGATCGTCTTCGATGGACTTGATCAGGCGGTAATACGTCTTGTAGGTCGTGTAGTTCTTGAGCACATCGAAAATGAAACCTTCCTCGATGGCCTGTCGCATGCTGTAGAGGTGGATAGGCCGCGGCTTGCCATCCGGGCCCAACTGGCCGAACACTTCTAGGGTCTTGTATTTCGGAGTAGCCGTGAAGGCGAAGAAGCTGATGTTAGGCTGGCGGCCTCGCTTGGCCATTGTCCTAAGGATCTCCTCCTCGTAGTCGGGCAGCCTTTCCTCCTCCGCTTTCTTGCGCGCTTCCTCCTTGATGGCCGCGCCACCCAGCACCCCCTTGAGTTCCGTCGCAGTCTCGCCGCCTTGTGAGCTATGGGCCTCATCAATGATCACAGCGTATCGGCGTCTGGGTAGTTCGCCAATCTTCTCCGTCACGAAAGGAAAAGTCTGAAGTGTGGTGATGACTATAGGGCTTCCGTGTTCAAGCGCCTGTGCAAGCTGGGTAGACTTGCTGTGCTCGGTAATCCTCACTACCACGCCTTGCTTGTGTTCGAACTGGTAGATGGTGTCCTGAAGCTGTTGATCGAGGACTACCCGGTCAGTTACGACGACGATCGAGTCAAAGACTCTCTCGTCCTTGTCATTGTGGAGACTGGCCAACCGGTGAACCAACCAGGCAATGGAGTTGCTCTTACCGCTACCGGCTGAGTGCTGAACTAGGTAGTTAGTGCCTGTATCTTCCTCACGGGCTTGGGCAACCAACTTGCGCACGCAGTCAAGCTGGTGGTAACGGGGAAAGATCATAGCCTCCCGCTTTACCTTCTTCCCACCGAGACTCTTTTCTTCGATTTGGAGGTGGATGAACCGCGCTAAAATGTCCAGGAAGCTGTGTCGCTCTAGGACCTCTTCCCACAGGTAAGCAGTCTTCCATCCCTCCGGGTTCTCCGGGTTCCCCGCACCGCTGTTATGGCCTCGGTTGAAGGGCAGGAAGACCGTGTTCTGTCCCGCCAACCGCGCGGTCATGTAGACTTCATCCGTGTCGACCGCAAAATGGACGAGCGCACGCTTCTTAAACTGGAATAGGAGGTCCGCCGGATCGCGGTCATTCTTGTACTGAGTCACTGCGTGCCGCCACGTTTGACCGGTCATGGGATTCTTGAGTTCGGCGGTGGCAACCGGGATGCCGTTCAGCGACAGCGTGACGTCAAGCGTCTTACCGTGTCGATTCGAGTAGCGAAGCTGGCGGGTGATGGTGAGCCGGTTGGCCGCATAAAGCCTCTGCGTCTCGGGGTTGAGCCCACTTGCGGGTGCGAAGTAGGCGGCGCGGAAGAGCTTGCCAAAGCACTTAAACCCGTGTCGCAGGACGGAGAGACAGCCCTCATGCTCGGAGTTGAGCGCGCGGCACAGGTCGTCGAGTAGCATCTCTTCAGCCTTGTCCTTCTGGAGATTGGAGAGGTACTCCCACTCCCTTGGCTGCGTCTCCCTGATGAAAGAGAGAAGGGTCACTGGGTCAAGTGCACGCTCACGGTCAAAGGTGTCACGGTCGGCCTTCGCATAACCCCCAGCCGAAAGCAGGCTGTGCTCGATGGCCGATTCGAAGGCGGTCTCCGTATGTTGACCTAGCATGTGTTCTCTCTCCTTATCCGAGTCGCACGAGCACGAGATGAATGTTCGCCGCTAGCGCTGCTAAACGAAGACGCTCGTCGTAATCGCCTGCGATAATCCAGCCGTGAACCTCTTGTCCCTCCTTGGCGATATTCTCTCGCACCCATCCTACGTAACGCAAAACCTGCCCGACAGCCTCGTCAGAGCTCATGCCGCGCTTGAGTTCGATTACTACAAGGTCGCCTTTCCCGTTAACGCATATCAGATCACTCCGCCCGACACCTGGCCCCATAGCAAACTGCTGCTGGATGCGCTTCTCTGCCAACTTTAAGCCGATCTTCTTCAGGTTGGGCTTGATGGCTTCCTCAAGCCCCTTCTCGAGAATCACGATGTTATCGTCGGCACCGCCGAAACCGAGGCGGGTGTAAACTCGCTGCGCAGCCTCGATCATTATGGTGTCGTCGCGAGTAATGCTGACGATGCGGCCGCGGTGGTTCTGATTGGAAAGGTCTCGGATGATTAGGCTTTGCGGGAGCGGGCGCGACCAGGTCACCACGTCTTTCATAGGGAACTGCCCGGCAATGTCCTCCCATTCCTGTTGGGATTCGGGCAACAGCGTCCATTCACCGCCAACCGTGAACTTGCCAATGTAGTGCTGATTGTAAATTCGCATGTAGACGATATCACCCCGATGAACGTGTTTGCGGTTGGGTTCTTTCTCCTTGATGGTGTACATACCAGTTTTCACTATCGAGGTTTGGTCCCATACGCTATTGTCGTATGCACCCTCAGGCTTATTTGAGAATATCCAATAGCTGAGCTTGCGATCGTTCATGCCGTCGTCTCCCTTACGTCGATCTTCCCCGTTACCGCCGCCGAAATGAGCGCCGTGCGGTATTCACGGAGTTTCTCTATGCTATCGCGGACTTTTCCAATCATCGCATCAATCCGCGCCGTCTCCCGGTCCAGGAACGCCGCTATGGCGCGCTGCTCGTCGATAGGAGGTGAGCTGAGGAATACATGACCTAATCTGTCCCGGCTGAGTTCCTTGAAGGTACAGCCTTGCCCCCACGACTCCAGTTCCTGCTTGGCGGCGAGCAGCTTGTAGTAATAGAATCGTATGTTGTCCTCGCCTCGAAAAGCGAGAGAACGGCAGCCCTGGTTTGTGCACATAGGAACGCCTGCTAAGGCCAAATGCCCAATCGGCGCACGCGTCGAGAGGATGAGGCTCCCTGCTGGTGCCAATGACGTTCCGCAGCTCTCATAGCCTTCTTGGGTGATCATGCGCTGGGTTGTCTCGAGTGTGTCCCCTTTCATGCTCCCCAGATCGTCGGGTGTAACCCAGGGGATATCGCCGTCCCAATAAGTTGGTTCGCTGCTCTTCGGCGTGGAGCCGTTGAGAATCCTGAATGTTCGCTTTAGCGGCTTCAGTGCCCAATGCTCCGGTATCTCGCCCAGCCACTCGAAGCCGGAGTCCTTCATCTTCACGTCCGGGTTGAGACCCTTGGTGACGGCGTGGCTAATGAGGGCGGTGCGCTTTTCCTGGAGGAGCTCGATCTGCCGCCGCTTCTTCTCGATCAGCAAATCAATCCGCAGCGTTTCGCGGTCGAGGAACGAGGCAATGGCGCATTGCTCGTCTGCACTGCAGAATGGCACCAAATGCTCGTAAGCATCCTCTCTGGCAAGGCCAGGCACTGCTGAGTCTTTAGAAATGGAGTCAAGTCGAAGCCACTGGAGGCAGTAATAGAGCCAGCGTATGTCTTGCTGCGTTTGCGTTGGGTCAACGAAGTAGGTGGTATCTATTGCATAGCAAGGCTTCTCTGAATAGGCGACCTTGCCGAATGAGCCCTTGCGGCCAATTATGAGACAAGGCCCATCTGCATTCGGCCTGTCATGTTGGCCTACGATACCGTTTGAGCCGAAGACGTCGACCTCACCCGGCATACGGTCGCCAGTGGCAAGTGAATCACCGTAACCGAAGCGCACAACAGTCTTCAATCGCCGTGCCTCCCACTGCCTAGGTATTTCTGGGCAGAGCGGCGAAGCGAACTCTTTGTATTCAGGGTACGCCTTCCACTTCATTCGCCGTTCCTTTCGATCGGTCCCTTGCCCATATCCAGTACCGTCCGGCGCCATGGGGCGCCAGCTCACCGCGGGGACATCTCTTCCATCAGACCGGATCATGATCCAGTCGCCAGAGACCAGCTGCCAGGTATCGATTCCGGCGTGTGAAGATGGAACTCGACCTCATATTGCCGAAGTTCGATGTCCCGAACAGCGCTCAGCGCGTACCGCAAGGCATCATCTGCCTCGCGGCAAATGATGAGGCCGTGCACTTCCTCGCCGTCTTCTGCAAGGTGCTGTCGGACCCATCCAATATACCGGAGGAGCTGGCCAACGGTCTGATTGCGTTTCAACTCGACTACCAGCCAGCGCGGCTCGCTTCTGTGCTTCGCCAGCAGGTCGATCCGGCCAACATTACAAGGGTACTCGTACCCGGCTTCTTCGTCGCCGGGCTCTTGGTAGAGCGCCCACTCTTTGCCGAGCTCGATCCTATTCCAGTTGTCGCGCAGGAACTCGTGGAGATGACGCTCAAGACCGAATCGTTGCTCGCTCTCAGCTAGGTCACCGGCAGGGAGGGGCTCCGGCCCCTTGGCCTCCTGCTGATCGAAGATACCACCAGAGAGCGTCCAACGTCCAGAGGTCGGTCTGGAGCGTGTCTCGAAGCTGAAGCAGAATCTGGTTGACCTTGACATAACGATTGCCGAAGGACTCACCACGGTCGAATTCCGGCCAGATGCCGAGTCGGTTCATGCTCGCTTCAGAACAATTATTCCACACTCCATAACGGTCGGGTTGCGTTACTATGAGAATGGCAGAGGCGACGTTCTTTCCCATGCCCGAGACCATCTCGGTGGCCTTATCGAGCCGCTCGGCCGCTGGCTGGGCCTCATTCACGAGCGTTGTCAAGGCTTGCCTGAGCTTGGCCATGTCAGCGCACATCCGAGGCCCCTGGCGGTGGAGCCCGCTCCAATGGTGGTTGTTCTCGAGCAGAAGGAAACTTCGGAACTCCTCCTCAGTAATGTGAGGTGTATGCTCCGCCGAGAAGACGGGTTGAAAACGCGCTAGAACCGCGTCTCTCGGCTCCACGATCTCCCTGTAAACAGTAGTCTTCTTCACACCGACAAGAGCCTCTCGCAGCTTCCCAATAATCTCGGCAGGCACAGCCTCAGCCATGGTACCCCCTCACTCGGTGACCTCAGCCAACATCTCAGCAATCTCTTTTTCGATCTGCTTGAGATCCGTCTCGATCTCCTGCAGCAGCCGCGGCGGAGTGTATTTGTAAAAGTAGCGGTTGAAGTTGATCTCGTAACCGACCTTCGTTCTAGATTCGTCAAGCCAAGCATCCGGCACGTGGGGAAGGACCTCGCGCTTCATGTACTCATCCACGTCCTCCTTGAGCGGCACGTTCTCATAGTCGCGCAGTTCAGTGTCTGGCTCAGGATTGCCCTTGGAATCTCTACAGACGTCCGCCGTCTCGTCCCGCTCGGCCAGTGCCATAAGGATTGCCTTGAACAACGGGCCCGGAACCTTGAGCCCAGCCTCCTTGAAGGCTTGTCTCAATGTTTCCGCAAACGCGTCCCGGCTCTTCACAACACCCTTGGATGCAAGGCCATGCAGCGCAGATAGAATGGATTTCTGGAGTTTCAACCTCTCGGCGATTTCTGCCTGGGCTGCCTTCGTGTCCTTGCGCTTCTTGCTAGTGGCGAGCTTCACGAACGCCGGAGTCTGTTCGACCTGTTCAACGCGTTCTTTGTTCGCAGCGAAGTTGAGCATCAAAGGCCGCTCGACGGTGATACGCCGGTAACCGAAGTCTGTGCTATCGAAGATCCGGACATGTTCATTTTCCTTGAACTCGCCGTACAGTCGGGTGATCTCATCGCGCTGATCGTCGCCGATCTCATGGCGTTTCTGGCCAAGGCTCTTGCGCATCTTCTTGAAGAAACTCGTGGCGTCCACAAGCTGAATCTTACCTTTGCGGCACGGTTCCTTGCGATTGGTCACAATCCACAGGTATGTATAGATGCCCGTGTTGTAGAAGAGCTGATCCGGCAGGGCAACGATGGCCTCAAGCCAGTCATTCTCGATTATCCAGCGGCGTATTTCGCTCTCTCCCGAGCCCGCCGATCCCGTGAAGAGTGGCGAACCGTTGAAGACAATGGCCAGGCGGGTGCCACCTTCCTTCGGGTCCTTCATCTTGCTGATCATATGCTGGAGGAAAAGAAGGGACCCATCGTTGATGCGGGGCACCCCCCCGCCGAACCGCCCGCCGAAACCTTGTTCCTCATGCTCCTTCTTGATGAAATCAGCCTCCGGCTTCCATTCCACGCCGAAGGGCGGGTTGGCCAGCATGTAGTCGAACTTGTGCGGGGGGAAGTGGTCGTCGGTGAAACTGTCGCCGAAGGCGATATGGTCTATGCTCTCACCCTTGATCATCATGTCCGAGCCACAGATGGCGTAAGACTGAGGGTTGTAGTCCTGGCCGAAGACCTCGAGCTGGGCATCGGGGTTGAGTTCCCGGACATACTCCTCGGCGACTGAGAGCATGCCACCGCTTCCACATGCCGGGTCGTAGAGAGTCCTGACGATTCCCTTGGTGGTGAGCGCCTCACCATCGGGCATGAAGATGAGGTTGACCATCAATCGGATAACCTCCCGCGGGGTGAAGTGGTCACCCGCCTCCTCGTTAGACGCCTCGTTGAACCGCCGGATGAGTTCCTCGAAGATGTAACCCATCTCGATGTTGCGTACCCTTTCGGGATGCAGATCGATCTCAGAGAACCTCGAGACAAGCAGGAACAAGCGGTTCGCCTTCTCGAGCTTGGCGATGTGCTCTTCAAAGCCAAAGCTGTCGATGATCTCCCGGGCACGGGTGGAGAAGCCTTTGATGTAATTCGTGAGATTGGCGGCGATGTTGTCGGGGTCACCTTTGAGCTTTTCAAAGGTGTAGCGGCTCTTGTTGTAAAAGGGCACGCCCGCGATCCGGCACAGAATTGGGTCAACGTTCTTGACCCGGCCACCCTGGAGGCTTTTCAGCTTCTGAAGAACCTTGTCCTTGGTTGGCTCTAAGACGCAATCCAGACGCCGCAGAACAGTCATAGGTAGCATGATGTCCTTATACTGGTTCGGGCGGTACGGGCCGCGCAGCAGGTCTGCTACAGACCAGATGAAACTAACCTTTCCTGCGAAGTTGTTCATAAGCCGCTCCTAGTGCCGGCGCGTGCGTAGAGAATCGATAATACCCTCGGTCGGCGTCAATCTTCCCTGCTCCCTCATCTTTGCGCAGAAGGTGTCGAACTGGGCCTTGGCTAATTTTGAAGGCTTCGATTGCCCGTTCTCCCACCGATTGACTGTGGCATAGCTGACGCCGAGCTCCCGAGCCAATTCCTCCTGGGTCAAGGCAAGTTGTTTCCGGATTTCCTTTACTAATGCCGAGCAATCCTGCCCTTCTATAGCCATCTGATTCAGCTTTCGGCTGATCCTGCACTCCAGACGCCTATCCATATATAATAACAAATGCTATGTCAAGCGCAAGAGCAAAATCAAGAATAGCTCCGTGGACTGCAACCCGAAGTTTTATGAAGACCGTGGTCCGGCTGTCTGGACCTGAAGTCTGGACGCTGCTGCGAAACGACATATGCCCATACGGGTAAAATGGCTTCCCGTCCGGTACACTCGGCACGAGGATGCGTGTGTAGAGGCTGGCAAGCACGCCGTCTCTTGGGACGCCTCAGCGGTCCCCAGTGGCGTCTACTTCTACAACCTCACTTGTGAAGGCTATACCGCCATCAAGATGATGAATCTCATGAAGTAGGACGAGTCACAGGCTGAAGCGCAACATTCCTTGGCTCAGAGTATCCGCACTCTATTCCTCGTTCTTCCATTCACCATCCTGCTTTCCAGCCATTTCTCAATCTGACTCATTCTGAATCTTACTCGACTGCCTAGCTTTATATGCGGAATGAACCCCTGATGCGTCCACTGGTATATTGTGGACGGTTTCAGATTCAGGTATTCTGCCATCTCTTCAACTGTGAGAAGCTTGTCCATAACTTACGGGCTCACTCCGATTACTCCGCTCCCACAGCATACATACGGGATAACCCTCCAATCTGTCGGGCAGGCTATTTCAGGTACTCCTTAAGTCCTTCTTTCTCAAAGAGCTTCCCGATGCGCTTCAACTCGTCGTAAAGAGTGCTTCGAGGAGTTTTCAAGTAATCGCTCGCCTCCTTGACGGTAAGCCCTTTCTCTCCCAGTAAGCAGCAGATCTCCCTTTGATATGGTGTGAGCTTTTTACGAGCTCTTGAGAGGTTTACCCTTAACCCGATTTCCAGACAAGGATCAGGGGTGACAGCTACGGCTCCGCTCTCGTCGATTCTCTCAAGTAGGGTAGGCGAGTCCTCATCATCTCCCAAAGGCTCGCCCAGGGAAACAGCACAGTAATCCACTTTTCTCTTATCCGACTCCCTCTCACGAACAAGGTCAGTGAGCCTATTTCGGATGACCCTGCCCATGAAGGTCTGGCGAGATGCCCCACACGTGGCGTCATACTGATCCGTTTTAGAGAGCCAGTGGGCAAAGCATTCCTGATACAGATCATCAGGCTCCTCCATCTTCAGGCACGGCCATTCTTCTCGAAACTCCTTAACCAGCCTCTTCACAATGGCGATCTCCCAGCTCTGAAAGAGGCCCTGGTAGTTTGTGGAGACTATCCGCCTTTTCATCTTGGCGGCGTCTCAAATGGGCCTCAGAGGAATGTTAAGCGCTTAGAAGCGCTGCGCAATCACGGAGGCCTCACGGAGGTTGGGCGGAGGTCATCTACACGTCTGATTTGTGAACCCCCCCGACAGATCCGGAAAAAGTTCCGTATGTATGTTGTGTAAGGGAGAAGCCGTTTTGAGAGAAACAGGAGGATGAATGATGCCCGACGTATGCAAATTCAAGTTTCCCAATGGGTTGGACAAGGAGACCATAGAAGCCCAGCTAGCTCTTGCCATCATCTCCGCCGAATGCGCCTTCGGTCAGCCCAGGGTGAGGATCAGTGCTGGCTATCTCATCTCAAAGGAGACACCCCAGGTTGCCATTGACGTCTCCACCGAGGTGGGGGAGCACATAGCCCAGGTCTTCACAGGGTTAATGACCCGGCAGCTTGGAGAGGAGGGGTTCACTGTGGAGAGAGTGGGGGGGAAAGAATGATGCAGAAAGAGTCGAGACAGGGGCGTTCCAGCGCCATTTCATAAGGAGATCCTATGGCTCGTTATCGAAAAATCGAGGTCATGATGTGGAGCGACGAGAAGTTCCTCGATCTCTCAGACAAAGCAATGCTTGTTTTCATCTTCATTCTCACCTGTCCTCAGCAAACTTCGCTCGGTGCAATGCGCGCTACCGTCGATGGTCTGGCATCAGAGTTCCTCAATTTCCCCGGAATCCAGAGAAGCAAGTGGTCTTTGCGCACCTTCCGGGCGGTTTTTCGTCAGATTTCTGACAAGAAAATGGTTTTTGCAGACGAGAAGGCTGCGCTAATCTGGCTCCCAAACTTCCTCAAACACAATCGGCCGACGAATATCAATGTCGTAAAATCGTGGGTTACTGTCCTGGAATCACTCCCCGAGTGTGAAACCAGGTCTCGCATCATTGAACATATCCTGGTGTTCACCAAAGAGTTAGGGGATGATTATCCCGACACATTCAAGAAGCGAATGCAGGATACATTCGGAAACAAATACCTAAACAAACACCTAAACAAACACGGAACTAATACCCCGTTAGTTCCGGAACAAACACCCAAACAAACGGCGATACAGGAGCAGGAGCAGCAAGCAGGAACAGGAGATATAAACAGGAAGCAGGAGCAGCAAGCAGGAGATATTAACAGGAAGCAGGAGCAGGAGCACAGGAATCCCCACTCAACCCCCATGCTGCTTTCTGATATTATAAAAGAGAATGCTTCGCTTTCCCCTCCCACTCTCGAATTGCTCAATAGCGTCTCGGACAGCAACCAGGTGGGCTCGTGGGCCTGGTGGAAGGCGAGGCTGGAGGAGGTTCAAATGAGAGTGTGGGGCATCATCGGGTTAACTGACCAACACCTCATAACTCTGATCCAGGGTGAAGATGGACGCCCCGGCTTTGGCGACCCCGAAGTTCTCTATCTGGCAATAGCTCAAACGAAAAAGAAGCCAACCTCTCCCCTGCGATACCTGCAGACGAAGGCTCAAGATGAGGAGACCGTTCACAAGCTACGCAAGAGGGCTGGACGTATGAAGGATGAAGATTTTCAGAGACAATGAAAGCAGGGGAGGCCCCCTCGCAGCTAAATGGCAGACCAAAGTAATCTTTTTAGTTGGGGCCTGTGTATTCGTCAAACCCTGCAGCTACACACTCCGTGAGGAGGCATTTGCTTGCGTGAGTCTAAGATCGCAAAGTCTCAGCGTTGCATGAAGCTTATCGATGAGATGTCTTTGAATGAGAAGTTCCAGTGCCGTCTGGACCATGAGACCGCCCTGTATGTGCGGGGCTGCGGCTGCGGCCTCAAGACGAAGAGGTCGTCCAGGGGAGTTATCATAAAATACTCTGTTCCGGAGCTTTTGAAGACCAGTCTTGCCTGGGCAGAGTTCTTCATCGAGACGCCGCTCAGCATCTGGGACGCTTTGATCAATGACAGAGACTACAGAAGGTGGCTGGAGATAGCAGTCTGTGAGGATGGTGATTACCGTCGACCGAAGTGGCATCGGAAGGTGACCTTTTGAGAATCCGTGACCCTGCATTTTTACCCAAAACTGATATTGTGAGACAACGACTTAAGTGCCCTTTTCAAACCACCCCTTTGTTATGGGTCAAAATCGCTCAAAAGGAGAAGAAAATCGATTGTAGGGCTTGTGAGAGCGTTTTCGAGTTGAAGAAGTTTTCTCCCTGGGAGAGCAGCGTGGCGATGCCTAGCGTCAACACGCCCGAACACACTGAGTCTTTTGTCGTTCAAGAGGTTGCGTGGTCCAACAGGTCAAGAGACATGGTTCAGGCAGTGAAACAAGAGCCATCAGTGATAAGGAGATTGGAAGGTGACTGACGACCCTCACCTTCATTGTCGTCCTGAGCACATAGGTCTCTTCGCCCGCCTTTATCGGGAGCACCTCTACGGAGCGGCATGGGAGGATTACTTCCAGACCCTCCGGGACATTGCCCGCCGGTGCAGGGTTCGAGCGAGCACGGTTGATGACTGGATCACGGGGACTAAGAAGCCGACGGATCGGCATCTCGAGGTCCTGATAAATCTTGCTGTCGAGGAGGGTTTCAGCGATGAGCTGGCGGTGACCTTCGAGCTGTGGGGGAAGCCGAGACGAGAGCTGGTTTCCAGGGGGCCTGCAGGGAGGGCGATTTGGCGTTTGAGGAGCTGGATTGAGTCGTTTAGCACGAGCGCTCGGGTCAAGAAGCTGAGGAGGGAAACGACCGTGAACTCAGAGAACGGAACACCACAGGAGGGTACCCCTGTCCCCATCCACGAAGATTAGGAGTTGAAGTGAAAGCTTGGTTACAGATTCTCCCTGGATCTTGATGCCTATCCGTTGTGAATATGGAAACGAAGATAGCAAGAGGGGGGGCACCCCCCCTTCGCAGAGGTCGAGAGGAGTAAGTAATCTTTTTGGCTCGCCGAATCTTGAGCTGAAAAACGACAGGAGGAGTTTTCGACAATGTTCTGGCAGTTTTACCACGACGAATGGTTAGAGAAACTAACGGACAGAGAATGGCGGGTCTACTGGCAGCTCATCATGCTCATCCATGACAGGTCAGATGATGGGAGGATAACCCACTCTTGGCACATCCTGTCCTATCTCCTTGGATTGAAGAGGAAAAACACCACGCTCTTCAGAATCCTCAAGAAGTTCCACGAAGCCGGCAAGATTGTCTGGGAGAACTATGAGGAGTTCGCCTCGCGGATACCTCAGGAGCTTCGGAACAGGCTCGAAGTAGGTCCGGAAATCGATGTGTGTGAGCGTGGGATCATCCCGAAATGGAAGATGAGTAAAGGCGGACTAATTTGGGACAAAGTTACCCTGTTTTCGCCACAGGTCGTTGAGATGCTTAAGGACGAACTTGGCAGAATCAGAGGAAAGTTTTACAGTCCGTACAAGCCCTGTTGCTACTATCCGGAGTGCAGGTTCAGGCGGTCAATAGGAGAACATGACCGCTGTTCCGATCCTGTCTTGGCGGAGCGAAGGCTACGGGAGCTGTTGGAATATTCGAGATGACTAGTAGTGATTCTTGTCATCGCACACAGGATGCTGTGTGCTCGGTACCGTCATCAAATAGATCTCCCGCTTGTGGGTAGGCGAGGCGATCACCACCTGTCTGAGAGAATCAGAAAAGCCGCCGGAGAATGGCTCCGACGGCTCTTCAGCGCCCCTCTCGAGACCTCACCTCAGAAGCGTCATCCTTTTCACCTCAGCGAAGTCTCCGGCGGTCAACTTGTAGAAGTAGACACCAGAGGAGACATTTGAGGCATCCCAGGTGACGGACTTGTAGCCGGCCTCCTCCGCTCCGCTCACCAGAGTGACAACCCTTTCACCGAGGAGGTTGTAGACCTCCAGCGTCACCTTGCTGGCCTGTGGTAACTGATAGTCGATCACCGTCTGAGCGTTGAACGGGTTGGGATAGTTGCTCATAAGCACAAACTCAGAGGGGAGATCGGTAAACTCTCCCTCCGAGAATGAACCGGTCAGAACCCAGCCAGTCTCACCAGCTTCAGTTGACGGTCCGGCGATAACCTCCACCTCGAAGAAGGAGGAGTCGATCGCCGTTGAGGGGTAGTCCCCACAGTAGGCGATGTAGGT
>Ga0209979_1001396_pt1 | contig 26589 bp, 23 predicted proteins | sample AnhtaG_FD_183114 | JGI IMG/M metagenome (GOLD analysis project Ga0209979, IMG submission 183114) | Deep subsurface microbial communities from Anholt, Denmark to uncover new lineages of life (NeLLi) - Anholt_01485 metaG (SPAdes) (version 2) | ecosystem: Environmental > Aquatic > Marine > Oceanic...
TGGGAGCTCGTGGTAGTCCCGATTATTCGAATACCGATGCATTTAGTTACATCATTGAGTGTGTGCAAGCGCAGGTCTGCTTTGTCTTTTAGAAAAGCCAACAGCATTCCACAAGCCATTCCACCAAACATAAGGGCCATTGTGTATTTAATGCGCTTGCTTGGCACAGGAACAACTGTGGTTTCATAAGGGACAGACATCCGAGCCGGCCGTTTTCTTTCCATCACTATCTGTTGGATAGTCCGCAGGATAGTATCATACACTTCCTTGTTAAGAGCCAACTGCTCTTGCAGCTCCTCGATGTCTAATTGTTTATGACCAAGCATTATTGTATCGGTGTCTTGTTCGTCTATTTTAGTCTGTAAGATCTTTCCCTGGGCCTCTAACCCCTGCAGCTCAAGTTTTGCATCGGCAAGCCCAGCCTCTTTATTTTCGCTTAGTTCTTCAGTGATACTCTCATCGAAAGTTTTTTCAACTTTTTCACGATGTTCTTCCAGTTTAGCTTCGAAAGCTTCTAAAATCTCGGTTCTTCGTTTAAGTTCAGGGTTTTCGCTTGACAGAATTTGCCCGGCGGAAATAAGCTCCTCCTCCAATTGAGCTATACGCTTGGTCAACATTTGAACTAAAAGGTCATTTTGAATAAATGTGTGCCGCCTTTCCAGCAAGGCTTTCTGTAGAGTAGTCCCGTCCTTAGTTTCTTCTAAGAGATCTATCTTTATCTCTAAAAGGAGCTTATCTGCGTCTATTTTTGTTGCAAGCTCTTGTAGAACCGCTACCCGTTGGAGCATCATCTCCTGGCGTGGATCTAACTCTACAGTGCCATACTCTAACGCCAAATCCCGCAGGTCATCCCGTTGTAGCTGTAATTTTGCTGCAAATACATCGCGTTCGCGTTCCAGTACCCCCAGTTTGTTGTCTTCATCCTGGATTGAACTGCGACCTTCTATAGCCATATAAGCTATGCGAAAAGAAGTTGCTATTTGTGCCGCTTCTTCGGGGTCGCTGTTTACCACATCAATGTTTATCAGTTCGCTGCGCCCGACCGGAATAGCAGTAATAATTTTCTTAGTTATTGCCTGCCGGAGAACCTCAATTGGGTCGGCTGGTTTTTCGGGAAATACAGTGGCAATAATTTTCTCACCTATTGCTTGACGGAGAGTTTTCACTAAACCGACTGCTTTTTCAGACAAAGGACCTCTCTTCTCAAAGAACTTAAGCCCTTTGTCTGACAGGTCGTCTGCCACCCTTTGAAGCACTCTTTGATCTGCTGTGATAAGCCTTGCTTGGTCAGTCTTGAAGTTCTCGTACATTGGCATTACACGTTCAGAGTCCATGTCGCTGAAAAGGACATTAGGAATGATTGGTGCCACCCTAATTGATGCAGTGGCAAGGTATTGAGGTTCTATCAGAAACCATACTGCTGGAATACCAAAAGCACAAATCACCACAAACGTCACAAGTACCAAAGGCCAGTGGTGAAGTATGCCGGCAATTAAATTGGATACGCTCTGGCCCTCAGGTTCAGGTGGAGTTTCAAAACTAATAAGCTCTTGTCCAATCACCTGATCATGATATTTCTCTAAATCGTTCATTTCTAATACTCCTCACCTATTTTGTCGTTTAATTATTATTGCTTCTTCTTTGCTTGGAAGCGTCGTAAGTTTTGTCAAAAGCCAAAGCTCACCAATTACCGCCGCAAGGGCCAATGGCATCATCGCATATCCACCAAAGTCGTGGAATATTGTTTCCCAGTAATCGCCTTCAAGTACTGTGAAAAAAACCGCTGTGATTGCTAATCGCATGGTGTTACACAGTAAAGCTATGGGCAGGCTCGAAACGAGGACTATCAGTTTCTCCCACCATGTTCGTCTAATCAGCAGAACAACCAATCCGCCAATCACAAAAAAGGCGGTGACCATTCTCAAACCATTGCACGCCTCAGCAACCGCAACATTTGCATCGCCGATATTGATAACATTGCCTTCTCGTACGACCTCGTAGCCCACCATCTCCAGACAAAATACGGCTGACGAAGTAGCCCAATGTTGTAGAGGCAGCGTCACCGCCGACTGGACACGGTTAGGCCAGGGGAGCATTAAACATAGGAACAATAATACCGTAGATACCCCTCGGAGAAGCTGCCAGCCAAACAGAAGCAGTAACAGTGCAGCAACACTTAGAACAATAGATAATCTTTCTGCTGAGCTGTACATAAAGAACAGCCCAAACAGCCTGATGCCCTGCGCCGCCACGAAGGCAAACAAACCCCAAATGGAAGGTCCAATTCTGCACTGAGTGATTGTCTTACGCCTTGACCACAGAATATAAACAGCCAGAAAAGGCACTAAAAGGCCGGAAGAGTATTCATCACTTCTTTGCCATAACTTCCAAAGGTCGGCAAAGCCAGGCCAGTAAGACCAAAGAAATGCAATTAGAACGAGACCTCCTGCAAGCCATGGTACAATTTTCGTTCTGTGCGACCGCACACAATTTGGCATTTTTTCATTGATTTTACAAATTGGCAACTGCAATGCATGCTGTAATCTACTCGCGTTATGTTGCACAACTTCTAAAGCTTGGCCGGCCAAACGCTCCAGCATTCCTTTCGGTTTGAACGATATGGATTTTTCTTCCACAACAGTATTAGCTCGCAAAGCCGCGTTGTGGCCGAGTAAACATCGTTGGATTTGGCAATTTGGCCCTACTCGTGCACCTTCCCATAGCACGCTGTTTACTACAACACTATCTTTGCCGATAGTGACATTGTTTCCGAGTATAGTCGGCCCAAGAATGACCGCGTCATTTGAGACGCAGGCGCCATCCATAATAACGGCCGGCCCATAAATTCGCGCACCCGGCTCAACTTTAGCATTAGCTGCTATCCACACAGTTTGTGAATCAGCACCCTTAGAGGGTTTCAAGTCCGCATCCAGTTTTGGGCTGTTTTCCAGGTAATTAGTGATAGCGTACAGATATTCTCGCCGAACCCGAAAATTGCCAGCGTAGTTTGGCAACGTTGCCGCGTAAACAGTTTTGCCGGCACGGAGCATTTCAGGAATCAAACCTTCCTTGATGTCAAAATAACCACCCTCTGGTATATATTCCAAAATGGCAGGGTTACAGACATAAATCCCTGCTGGTTCGCCCATTGATTTACCACGCCTGTTAGAAGCGTGCGTATCCGCATTCCCGCAGTCAGGATTCAACATCACAGTCAAATCGGACCGACCTTCGCGGTGTGCATTTATCAACATATCAATTTTGGGGGGACGTATTATGCTGGCAGGAAATATCAGAAGGGTCTCCGCTTTGCGGGAACCTAAGGCATCTGTTTCATCACAGGTGGCATCGCGAATACAACCTGCAGTGCCGACCGGCAGGGATTCGTCCAGAAAATTCAACTCCAAACGATTATCGGCGTGGATTGATTCTTCCAGCAGTGAACCGGCAAAGTTGGAACAGATTGTTACCTGCTTTATACCTTGATTGGCTAAAGAAGTCAGCAGATGTTCTAAGACGGGTCTTCCCATTACCGGCCACAAGGCCATGGGCAAACGCGATGCCAACGGACATCTTCCAAAGTCACGACTGCCGGCAAGTATAATAGCTTTGATACTTTGTTTTCTACCGCAGTGCTTAGCCATTTTAGCTCTTCATTATAGTTCTTTTAATACTTATGCAATGCCTTAGAACCATTGTTAAGTCTGGTTCATCTGTGTTTTGCTTACTTTTGGATACTTCTTGCTTTTAAGATAAAACTTTATCCAGCTTATAAAATGGGTCGTTGTTGTAGAATTAAAGAAAGTTTTTGCGCTAGCCCTTTGGTGGTCGTGAATCATTTTACTCTGGGGACAATATAGAACATCCCACCCTCTTTTTTTGGCGAAATAGCAAAGGTCAACATCTTCAAAATAAAGCTTGTAACGAGTATCAAAGGGTCTTTTTCCATTGAATGCGGACCTTCGGATACCCATTGCAGCGCCTAATACCCAGTCGACAGTTCGCAACTGAACAGGGTCGCAGTCTTTCATCAAATGATAATTATTTGCTTTTTTTCTTCCCGGTATTGGAATTCGTCTGCAAATTACTGTACGCCAATTGTAGAACCGCCTTGCGGAAAATTGAGGTGAGGCATCGGGATTCAATAAGCAAGGGGCTACTATCGCAGCTTTGGGGAATCTTTCGAACATCTGTACGAGTGTTTCCAAGCTGCCAGGTAGAACTATAACGTCAGGATTCAGGACGATAAATATAGGGCTACCTGTTTGAGCATAAGCAGTATTGTGTCCACTGGCAAAACCCAAGTTTTTCTTGAGCCGGATAAGCTTTGCCCAGGGATGATTCTTGGCTACCATCTCGGCAGAACCATCTGATGAATTGTTATCTACAATAATGGTCTGCCATGTAGTGGGCAGAGCCAGAGTGTTTATTTGAGCAAGACATCGGTCAAGTAGAGTTTTTTGACAGTAACTTACAATCGAAATAGTGACATCAGCCATCATCTTACCGTTTACCCTTTTGAGCTGCTATTTTCTCAAGGAATGTCCTAACAGCCTGAATAATTCTTTCACTGCCTTCTGCTTTGGTTGGGACGAAGTTTTTGGTCTGTTCGAGTTTGTCAGGCAATTCAGAAATCTCGTAAGCAACTAAAACCTTGCCTTCTGTTTCGAATACCTTGGCCGTACTGAACTGATGGTCATCAAAATGTTCACCTAAGGAGGCTTTTCTGGGAACTACAATCACCGGTTTTTTCAGCTTCGCTGCCTGACTTATTGCCCCAACACCAGCATGGGTTACTACTACTCTGGCAGCTTTAATATTGCTCACAAAATCGTCTGTTGAACAAAAAGCCATTGCGGTAAAGTACTTTGGTTTGTAACTGCCCGGTCCTATTTGGGCAATTATTTCTTCAGTAATAACATGACAACCTTTAAGGTCATCCACAGCTTTTACAAGACGGTTGAAACCCTTATGCCAATTACCTACTGTCAGAAATATCAAAACAATCTCCCTAAGAACTTTGCCCGTGGGAAAAATTTCAATAGATTAGGCCATTGTACAATAAACAAGTCAGCAAATGGATACAACAGCCTTGCTGTCAGAGTAGGCTGCTTAACTTTAGCCATGCTCTCTATAAATATCAATTTTGCCCCAAGCAACTTTGCAAAGATACAGAAAAACACTACGACTCCTGCTCCAGTGGAAATCACGACATTAGGTCTCTCTACAACAGCAATATATCCTGATAAAACAGCCCCGATAATCCACGATATTGGATTATATCTGACAATATTGGGAATAGTGTGTAGGCGAGATGTTTTAACTAAATCTTTGGCAACTTCACATGAAAACGTGAAATAAAAGTGGTCGTACTTCTCATACACAGGTGCTAATTGCTTGGCCTGTACCATATGACCACCTGGGGAACACGCGATGCCGATCTTCAATGTATTCTGCCGAATCATCAATGCCATTCGCTTTAATCGTTACTCATGCCAGGAAAGAGTTCATTCAATACCATTTGGGCTTTGCTGTCCCAAGATGCATTTTGGACTTTTTTCCGCCTTGCAGTGACTATGTCTGGGCAATCTTCGGCCAAAGCTCTTTCTATACACTTGGCAAAACTCTCTGGTGTGTCAGCTTTGTAAACAACGTCAAGATATTGTTGTAGTTCGGTGAATGCGGACGTGCTGATGATAGGTTTACCCAGAGCCAGATATTCCTTAAGCTTAATAGGATTTGCCGCCTCGGTCCATTTATTTGCTTTCCAGGGTAAAATTGCTACGTCAAAACATTTGCCGTAATGAGGTATCAATTCATATGGTTTTTGCCCCAAAATCCAAACATTCTCTGTGCTTAACCTATCATGGTAATCTAGCGGGACATCACCGACAAATACGAAGGAAAATTCCGGTAATAAGTCTATTATTTTTTTCATAAGTTCAACATCGAACTTGTGGTAAGAAATTCCACCGAAATAACCCACTATAGGTTTTCTTATGGTAGCTATGTCTGGAGGTATGTCCTGATTTTTTTCTGCGGAGGCAAACATCTCGTAATCCACACCATGGTCAAGATAAATGGCTCTTTTGCACTGGGTGTATTCCTCATCGTATAAGGCTTTATTGACATACACAGTCAAATCAGCCTCGGTTTTCAGTCGCCGGTCATATTTTCTTATTATTTCGACATCCACATTTGGTGTATTTTCATAACGGTCGGTTCGCTGGTATACGAGCTTACTCTTTTTTATCTTGATTGCAGTATTACATGCTGCCAGACATGCAACCCAGACTATTGGATTATTGAGGCGGAATTTGCGAGCAATATAGCGGACCTGATATCGCAGAAGCATTTCATTAAGTGGCCTGGCCCATGCGAGATGGTGTACGGGCAATGTAAATGGACTATATACCCAGAATCCAGAGTCTGATTTCTTAAGGCCGGTAAAAATGCTTTTTGTTTTGCGAATTAGCCTTTTAAAGAACATACTGCCCTCGCCTAAATTCGGCTTCTTCATCACAATGGAGTTAATATAGAGGACGGTGCCTGATAGGGCAAACCGCCGCATCAACTGAAAATCAATGTGGCCCCGATTATGATACCACCAGTCTTCGCCGCCAAAACATATAGTGTCGATTTGTTTCTTATCACTGTTCATCTCTTTTTAACCCAGCCTTTCGGCCCCCAAGAGGGCTTTGCCGGCTCCCGTCAAATAGGTTCGTGCGATTAGAATATCATTGCTTTTGTTACTGCGAGAAAAGATAGCCCTGACCAGCCAATAAGGGACTCTCAGTAAGAAAAACAATGCTACCAGCAAGCACGCCAGCGCATACGTCAAGAAATTTTTGTGTTTTTTAATAAAAAGCAATATGCTGCCACGTAATTGTAACATCATCTCATAGCGTTTTTGCCTGCTGCTTTGTCCACCCAAATGAATAATCTCAGCACACGGTGTAAACAATATTTTCCAGCCGGCCTGTTTGAAACGATAGCACCAATCGCTTTCCTCAGCATACATAAAAACCATCACATCAATTGCATGTCAATATGTCTGCGCTCATGATACCACCAGCCCTCATGGCCTAAGCAATGTATGTGTATATTTCTTCGGCCCTTCATTTCTTGCTCTGTTAAATCACCGGAGTATTACTTTAAGCCATACCTCTCTTATATTCTCCCCTCGATTGCCTGTTTGTTCATTAACAATTTTTTCCAATCCGCCAAACAATAAAAGCCACCTATTAAGTAGGTTCCTACAGTTTGGATTGACTTTTTCCTTTCGTTTTTATGGAGGATTGCCCTAACAAGCCAATAAGGAACCCGCAAAAAGAAGAACATTGCGGCGAGGAGACGAGCAAGTGGAAATGCCAGCTTATTTCTGTGCAATTTCATAAAAATCAATCCGCTTCCTTGTAGCTGCAACCTAAATTCTTTGGTCATCTGCTTTGTAGTTTGGCCGCCGTAATGAATTATTTGAGTCTCTGGTGTAAACATGATCTTCCAGCCGTTTTTCTTAAAGCGATAACACCAGTCTGTTTCGTCTGCATAAATAAAGAACCGCTCGTCCATTACGCCGACCTGGTCAATCGCCTCTCTCCGAACCAGCATATAGCAGCCGGTCGCCACATCAACTTCTCTGGTGTCACTCCTGTCCCACCATGTCATTCGCTCGCGTCCAAAGAATTTGCTCTTCCGGAACAGTTTATATAGATAACTGGTCGATAACAACATGTTCAGAATTGATGGGAACATAAAACACGTTGGCTGCAATGTTTTATCTGGGTTGAGTACCTTACAGCCTACCACGGCTGCTTCAGGGTGAGTATCGGCAAATTCAATCGTTTTTGCTATTGCATTATCTAAAATAATTGTATCTGAGTTCAAGAGAAGAACGTACCTTCCCTTGGCTGCTTCGATCCCCTGGTTATTAGCTTCTGCGAACCCCTTATTCTGCGTATTCTGTATTATATTAGCTTGCGGGAAATGCTCTCTAACCATTTCAACGCTTTTGTCTTCTGAAGCGTTATCGACAGATATGACTTCAAACTCTATGCCTTTTGTTTCTTTGTAGATTGAGTCTAAGCAATTCTGTAAGAAATCCCGAACATTCCAGGCAACAATGATTACTGAGACATCCATAAAGACCAAACCTTATTTTCCCGAATGAGTTTTACAAGACCTGCAACGATTATCCGAAACAAAACCTAAGAGCCTATTCAAATAAGTTCCCGCAGAGCGGAACATTCATTTCTCGGTTTCGTTAGAAGCTCATAGAATTTGTTAATAAAGATCGTATTGTTCCATATCGGATATGCGCTCTACCCCTGTAAACTTCAGGCCAAAACAGTCTAATCAGTCTTATAAATTAATAGCTTGCTATTGATAGCTTCCCGCAAAAAGAAATCGAGCGTGCATTCTATGGCCTGTTCAAGAGCAACCTTGGGTGCCCACCCCAAAAGTCTCTGCGCATTCCTGATACTTGGGCTGCGGCGTTGAACATCCTGGTAACCGGGACCGTAGTAGGTTCCACTTTCTATCTCGCGGAAGCCCGCAAAAGGCGGAAAATTTGAATGCAGAGGATGCTGGTGAAATTTCGCCACCAGCATTTCCGCTAATTCCCTGATGCTGATTTGATTGTCAGGATTGCCGATATTTATGATCTGTCCATTACAAACTCCGCCCTTGTTCTCGATGATCCTGTACAAGCACTCAATACCATCTGATACATCCGTAAAACAGCGTTTTTGGTATCCACCGTCAATAAATTGGATAGGATTACCCTCCACAAGATTCAGAACGAGCTGCGTTATGACCCGCGAACTGCCAATCCGCGCCGATGCCAGACTATCCAGTCTCGGTCCAATCCAGTTGAACGGCCGAAACAGAGTAAACCGAAGCCCTTCCTGCTGTCCATAGGCCCAGATAACTCTGTCGAGCAATTGTTTGCAGCAGGAGTATATCCAACGCTGCATCCGGATGGGCCCCAGAACCAGTTTGGAATTATCTTCGTCAAATGTCTCTTCGTCACACATTCCATACACTTCCGAAGTGGACGGGAAGATGATACGCTTTTTGTATTTAGCGCAATACCGGACCACGCGCAAATTTTCTTCAAAATCAAGTTCAAACACCCGAAGAGGATTACGCGTATATTCGATTGGTGTCGCTATAGCCACCAGGGGAATAACGATATCGCACTTTCTGATGTGATATTCGATCCATTCACGGTGGATGGAGATATCCCCCTCATCAAAATGAAAGTCTGAACTGCTCAACAGGTTCTCAATGTGGTTCGACCGCAAGTCCAAGCCGTGCACTTGATATCTGCCACCTTCCAGCAGCTTTTTGCTCAGTGCATTACCAATGAAGCCATTAACTCCCAGGATTAGTACGCTTTTCTTCCTGGCTGCCTCCACCTTTACGCCCTCACGCTGTCCAAACATGGTACCTTTTATGAGCTTAAACTCTTGGGCAAGCTGCGGGCCATTCATATATATACCCTCCTCCAACTGGCCAAAGTCCATCCGCACGGACCCTTTTCCGCAGACAACCACAAGTGGATCTGTTGAAATGATGGTTCCTGGAAATGGGCGTTTTTCGCATCCGTCCAGTCCAACTTCGGAGTTTGACACCTCCGTAACCGCCCAGAAGTAATATTTCTTTTCACCCACATAACTGAAGGCTCCGGGATATGGGTGAGTCACGGCTCGGACCAAGTTCCTGACTTCGGTGGCGCTCACGCTCCAGTCAATTTCGCCGTCTTCAGGACAGCGCGGGCCGAAACACGTCACCTTCGAAGGATCCTGGGGTGTGCGAGGGGCAGTACCGTCCTTTATTTTTGGAAGATTCTTGTCAAGCAAATTGGCTGATGTCTTTGTTGCTTTTGCATGAAGGGACTTCGCAGAATCGGCATCTGAGATTTTGATCTTCTCCTGACAAATAATATCTCCATCATCCAAATTGGTTGTCAGATAGTGTAGAGTAACGCCGGTTTCCTTCTCACCGTTCACTAAGACCCAGTTTATGGGGCACTTCCCTCGATACTTAGGCAAAAGTGAAGCCCGAAGACTAAGACATCCCGCCGGTGGGATTTCCAGTATGGCTTGCTTGACGTTTCTGCGGTAGTGAAAAGAAAAGATAATATCAGGATTAATCTCTTTAATCTTCCGAACCCATATGGGATGATTGATATCGTTAGGGGCAAAGACAGGAATATTCTCAGTCGCGGCAAGTTCAGCTACAGACCTAAACCAAATGTTTTCCTGGAGATCATCGGTATGGGTAAAAACTGCGGCAATCTCGAATCCATTTTTCAAAAGCGCTTCGATACCGGCGCAACCTATGTTATGATAGGCTAAGACTAAAGCTTTCATTCTGGCTCCTCTCAATTTTTTATTTAACTTTCCAAGCCTTCGGGCAGAATCCTATATCCTACGATTTATCACGCTACGCAACTTCACTTATGCTCTGAAGCTGATTTCACTTGACACAACCGACATCTTTAAAAACAAAGAGACTATCTCGTCTATAAAGGGATGAAAAAGCTGTTTCTCTGACAGAAGATTGTCATAATGTCGAGAGTGATTCGATCATCAGCATCAAAGTGCTGGAGTCGTTTCTAATGACTAAACGGAAAATCACTCGGGCGAAGTCTCTATTAATCTATCATATCTGTCACAATTAAGTGATGTGTCAACCGGAACAGCAAAATTCACGTCATTAATAGATAGCTCTCCTATGTCGCTCGTCTTGTTCAAACTCTTCGCATATTCGAATACGGTTCTCCTTTTGCCACCGACGTGTATAACCCCAGTCATGTTTTTATCTATCAATTTGCTAATCTTTTCTGCTATAATTGAAACACTTTCTCTACTCGTCCACTGGTCAGTAAAGGCCTTCTCATATGGAAAAACGTCAGGCCCAAAGGTTGTTCTTACAATTAGAGATTTATCGTACATTCTCACGGCACTTTCACCACCCAACTTTGACCAAGCATATTTATTAACCGGGTAAGCAGGGTCAGTTTCTGTGTAATTACCTTTGTCGCCTTTAAAGACGTAATCTGTGGAGATGTAAATTAACCAAGCATCAAATTCCATACATAATTTTATAACGTTTGCGGTACCGACAATATTGATTTCAAGCGCCTTTAGTGGGTTCTTATCAATCAATGGCGGTGAGGTAAAAGCTGCAGCATGAATAATTAACTCACAACCATTTGATTCCAAATACTTTTTCATCTGATTATATTTTGTAACATTGAACTCTTTTGAAGAAGGATAGTTTATATCCGGCAGAATTCTCCTAAATTCCGAGCCTAATAGTCCGCTTCCTCCCGTAAATATGGTTTGTGACTTATTTGTCACTTGTTGATCCTTCTTGAAATTTGTGTATCACAATCTTCCGTAAACAAAATTATTGGAACGCTCATCGCGATTCCACTCATTGACAGACAACCCGTTTTTATCCTTATGAGAAATCAAGCTGGTTGACGGAGCTATGCTGTCAAATAACCTTTTTAAGCTCGCGTCACAGACGGTCCAGTCAATGTCCTCAGCTAAAGACGATATACCAGCCTCACAATCAGGGTTGTACTCACCAGAGCAAAAGTATTCAATCATAGTATCTTCTGTAAACAAGTTGCCGTGCGCAAACCCGGGCGGAACCCAAATCCATTCGGCATAATCGGCTTTGTGATCGGCTGGCATATCGTAAAGGATAATTTTGCCAAAGGTTGGAGAACCCTTTCTTATATCCAAGGCCATGTCGATCATTCTACCCGTTAAAGTACGGGCCAATTTCCCCATATATGGATTCCATTGAAAGTGTAAACCGCGCACTGTGCCCTTTTTGGAGTAACTTTCGTTACATTGCACAAATTCCACGTCCTTCATAAAGGCCATTTCCGCATGATTTTCGAAGTCACTTTTGCGATAATATTCGGTGAAATACCCCCGGTGGTCACAAAAGCGGGCAAATCTGATTACTTTTATGGCTTGAATTTGCAGTGTTTTAACTTCATATAATTTCATATTGTAGTCCCTAATCAATAGTCCATCAGAATCACGTTGACCCAGCAAAAAGTACGCTCATGAGCTTCACTCGGGTATCGTTAGCCGGGCCATTTTCGAAGTATAAACAAAGCGACTGAAACACCATCACATTTCTGCTAGGCTACGTTCAACAGCATAGCGTAATGCTGCTCGGGCAATTGCTATACCCTGATTGTTAGCTGCTGCGAAACCGCGATTCTGCGAGTTTTCAATGAGTGTTACCTGCGGGAAGTCTTTCTTGACCATTTCAACCGAACCATCGGTTGAGGCGTTGTCTATGACAATCACTTCAAGGTCTATCTCACCACCCTGCTCATATATCGACCTCAGGCAGTCGCGGAGAATATCCTGCGTATTCCAGTTGACTACAACGACTGAAACCTCAGTAATATTCATATCTTGTTCTTTTGCCTTCTTGGAAGAGTAGTTTCATGTATTACTATACGTCTGACTCGTTTCTTATCATCGTAAAGAAAGCTGACCGCCGCCAATGTCATATACCACCACATGATCATTTGGCCGAAGTAGGATGCACCGAAAAAAGCCACGCAGTGTCCCAAAATTGTTACGATAAGACACCAGATTAGAAACTGCTGCTTATGTTCCTGCTGTTGGAGAGACAGACGTAAAAGGATTCTCAAGGCCATATATATCATTACTAAGAACAGCGCAAGAGTTACAAATCCGCCTCGTACTCCTTCAAGAATATATTGATTGGTAATATCTGTCAGTCCCCGGCCCCAGTGTGCCGTGCTGCGACAGCCTAAAAATAACCACTCGCCAAAGTGGTTAATTGCCTGGTCAATAAGATAAAAACGGTGCCAGCCTGTCGAACCTCCTACAACGCCTATCCTGGAGATCAAGTGCCAAACGGGCGCTCTCATAACAATATGAAGGGCAACCAGCGAGGCAAGAATACCCCACCCGGCAGAAGCCGTATATTGTCGCCACTTGTACACACATAATAGAATTAGCACTATCGGCAATGTTAGAATTGGTGTGCTCGATGCTGTAGCTGCAACAATAAAAACACTCGCCACCACCGCTGACCAAAACAGTAATTTATGCTTGCTTTGCCTTGCAAAACCTACGAACAAGGGAACCATGGTGGCCCAAAACAGTCCCAACATGATGGAATGCGGAAATGATGCCTTACATCTATAGCGGCCTTCCCGAACGGCAGTTCCTACCCTACCCAGAATTGCAAAAGGATTCGTTCCTGTTGCCCATTCCAGCCCTACGAAAACTGCCAATACCAGAGAGCAAATAGCGAAAATCTTAGATACTGACTTTATATCGTCCCAGGAACTTATGTTTATTCGAAAAAGCCAGTACAAACCTATGACATCAAATAGCACCCCGCACTTGTGAATCAATGCCCGCATATCTGCCCACTGTATTATGTATATAAGCGCTCCACAAATCGCCCATGACAGTACCAGTTTATCAAAACGGTTCCATTTGAACGTCAATCGTTCCTCCCGCACTATAGTTCGCAAAAATCCTACCAGAACGAGCATCCTCAAGGGCGTGAAATCCAAATCAAAAATTATTACGCGCTGGTCAGCCGGGACAAAGCAGGCAGCTAAAATAAACGGCAGCAGAAAATATTTCCTGGGAACAACGAATAATTGAACTACAAGTAATACTGTTACCAGTATTGTTGCTTGATTAATCATAATCTTAGATTGTTTTTTAAGATTTCTTTGTCACAAACAGTATCTCAGGTGCAAAATATTTATCCAATAACCCTAATGACATAATTGTAAGCTGCCTAAACCGATCATTTATATTGTATTTTGCCTTAACAACCTTCAGTCCGCTTTGGGTAAACCATTTAGCGACCAGTTTCGACGTTGTGAAATGTAAGTTGGTCTTATCAAATACCTTTCTGAGCTTATATAGTTCCTTGGTCCTGGAAAGCTCATAAAGGTATTTGGCGTACTTAAAATTGGGGACAGTTACAACCATATATCCTTTTTCTTGCAACAGTTTTAGATATTCCGTCAGAATTTCCACTGGATTGGGCAAATGTTGAAGTACGTTGTCAAACAAAATACAATCAAATTTCTCATTTTTTAAGGTTTCCTTAGCCCTGTCAAAATTGGGAAATACTACTTCAATACCCCTACTTTTCGCCGATTCGGCAATAATTGAATCAAGAGGAATCCCTACCACGCGGATGCCCTTTTTTACCAGCCTTGCTTCTGCTACTCCCCATCCACAACCAACTGAAAGTACATTTCTGGCACCATCCAAGACCGATATCAGAACGTTTTCCTTACATGCCCCATAATATTGTTTGTCCCATCTACTGGTATTTAATCGAGGATTAGTTCTCGTCGGAAATAGTTCCGATTGCGCTTCTCTTTTACCCTCAATTGAAAGCAGAGCATTTATCTGGAGTTCTAATCCACTACTTTCAATCCCCACCTTGTCAACATAGGCGTTTGATAAATGATGTACTAAAAAATCTTGGAGGTGCGATATGCATATAACCTTGATAAAACCACACTGAGTATAGGGATCGGTGGCAGCGGTACAGAGTAGGTCATAACGGCCTTCGTGAGGGGGAACCAAAAAGCCTCCTGATGCTATCGCTATTTCCAACTGTTTTTGAGTAAGTATATAACATGCGGAATGCTCGTTGGTAAAACAGGCAAAAGTATATTCTCCTAAAGATTTAACCGAATTTGGTAGCCAGTGATAATAGGCGTGTATATCTGGCATTGATAAATAATGCGTTTTACCGACTGAACTTTCTTCGTATCGCAAAAATCCGGCAATTTTATTTTCCGGCAGGACTTTTGTAACTTTCAAAAAGGCATCAATATTTTCCTGTTTAATCAGTGTGTCATCTTCAGAGTAAATAAAGAGGTCATATTCATCAATTCTTTCAGCAAACAGCTTTTTATGCCCAAATGGCAGAGACCAGGGATTTTTGGCTGGAAGTCCGACTCTGACCTCAATATCAGAGCCGAACTCTTTGGGAATGTTAGAAAGAACAACAATGTCAATATCATAGCTCATTGACCTGTACTCGTCGATAAGTCTTTCTAAATAGCCCTGATTTTTCAGTCCATAGTTTGCTATTACTACGAGAATTTTCATTTTTACCTTTTTAGACTTGAATTCTTATACGCAATTTTAAGTGATTCAATATTATATGCTATTCCACTTAGGGCTTTTAGGCTTCTAATAATCCGCTTGTCTCGATAAAAGGAAAGCTTGGCTATGATATATGCAAACAAGTTCTTTGTCAGTGCAAGTGTACGCCACAACCACCAAAGAAACCGATGTTTTTCATATAATTCTTTTGGTTTGAGACCCCAGAGATGTGGAGCTGTGCGTCCAGCTCGATATGCTCGCTTCTTGATCGCGGACAAACTTAAGCTTTCTGCCGGAAAATAGTGGACCACGACAGCATCAGGACAATATAAAGCTCTATAGCCATCGTCTTCTAGCTTCTTTATGAATGAAGTCTCACTACCCATTAGGCGGCTTTTGGGACAGGGCCCAAATTGTTCGTCAAAACGCCTATTTGTTAATATTTGACTTCGAACCCATAGATTCGCTCCTGCAGGAAATGTCTGAGAAGGAAACGGCATTTCAAAATTACCGTGATCGTGTATTGGAAGTACCCCACCCGATTCTATGAGTTTCTCGATCCATGGAGGTAACTTTTGATGTGGCCAGAGGGGGAGTATTTTTCCGCCAAAAACGCTATAATCAGGCCAGCGATTAGTAACGGTAATTATCACTTTAAGCCAATCTTTCTTTGGCTCAACATCGTCATCGGTAAACGCAACCAGCCTGCCAAGCGGTACTTCGTTCAAGGCCTTGTTTAACGCACAATTTTTCCCCGGACGAGACTCAAAAAGATAGCGAATCGGTAATCTATCTGTAAAGGATTCAATTACCTCTTTCGTATGGTCTGAGCTGTTGTTGTCCACCACGACAAATTCAACCGAGAGACCATCTCGATTGAGTTTAGTCATGCTTTGCAGAGTCTGGCGAAGGATCTCCGCTCGGTTATATGTTGCAATTAGTACCGAAATATCGAGATCGTTTTTACTTGTAGCCACTAACAATCTCCACTTTTTGCTTGCTTGAACATATTTTGCTGTATAACAACTCTTGATAAATCTCAACAAGTCGGTCGTTTAATTTGTTAATGTCGTAATTGGCTTTCCCTTAAAGTGGTCTTGTTTGCCAGTATCAGACTGATTGTCTTTACCAAGAGGAGGTGAGCTAATAGTGACGATTGTCCGACCATATAATCAGTTTCTCTATTGCAATCCTGGATTCCTCCGGTGAAGCAAACGCAGTACCAGCAACCTTGTAACAGTCTTCCGCTGAGCTGGCTTCACACAACTTCAAACTCTCCATTATTTCCCTGGATTCATTGCAATAGTACATTACACCGGCTTCTATATACCTTTTAAAAACGTGCAGCCCACTCGGATGAAGTATCACTGACGGCATGCCAAATGCGAGTGCTTCCACCGCACAAGTTGAGAACCAAGTCACGTGACAATCACATGCTTTAAACATCGCATACAAGGGTAAGTTCGTGGCTTGCCGCAAAATGATTGCTGAGTGTGTAAGAGTGCTGAACTCAGCTTCAATTATATTCATTTGTGAAAGCTGTTGTCGGTGGAGCCGAATCAGCCACAGCCATTCCGGGGGGCTGTTCTGAATTGCTGGGAAGAGATCTTTCTTGTATTCAATCCCCGATTGAAGTGTTACCAGAATAGCCTTTTTGTATGGCGCTACTATTGCTCGGGCCTTTTTAATATCCGCTGCAATGTCGCTGTCGCACCCATTTTTCCACTTATTCATCCACAAATTCCCGCCAACAATTATGTTTTCCTCCGACAGTGCTTCTTTATTGAGCTTTAGTAAAGTTTCGGCGTCATCCTTCCCCCACACCCAGAATCTATCCGGCCTCACCTCATAGCTCCCCGTTGGCGTTTTAGTCCACGAGCAATAAGCAAAATGCCCTGGCCCTTGCAAGCCGTGTTGGAGATCTATGCTCCATAGCCCTATTCGAGAAGCCGCCAAAATTGCTCCCATTGATTTCGAATCATACCAACAATCCACAATCAACGCCGAACACCCAAATTTACGTAACCACCTCTTGAAAACACGACTACCGGCCTCAATTGTTTCCAAATGGTGGCCCACATCATTCCAAGACAACGGTGTACCAACATTAGAACGCCACCACTGCGCATATTCCTCGAACCACTCTGGGGATGCTGAAGTGGGCTTCAATCTGGACAAAAGAGCTTCAAGCCGCCGCTCTCTGATAAAACTGGACTCGCAGAAAACATGTTGGGCAAGCCGGGGCAATTTCGGGTTACTACCTAACTCCCACACAATACAAGACTTTCCTTGTTGTCTGAGCATTTCGACCAAGGGGTCAACCACATAATGGTAAAAGAACCCGTGTTTCGATTGCACGCGGTTGCTGTAGGTCAAAATTGCAATGTCACGTGATTCTGAGGCTGGAGATAATTTACAGTAGCAGTGCATAACTGACAAGCGTACGAAAGTCAGGCCAAGGCCCAGAGTGTGCCGAGTTCTGCGAATTAGTTTTTTCATATTTCCGGCAAGCTTATTATGAACCACAGGTGGTTTATCTCTCGTTTGGTCCTGCGTATATAGGGTCCAAGCGGCAAGAATTCGCAATGCCGGCCAAACGTGCCAACCATATGCCGTGTATTCCTCCACAGCATGCGACTCTTCATATTTCGCAACCAATTCAGTGATATTCTCTCGGTTCATTTGTTACCAAATAAAGGGGTATTGTTTTGTGGTTATGCTAAATCTTCTGATTTACTGACAAATTGTTCGAGAGCATCTTGATACGTTTGCTGTGCTTCGAGAAGGATTTCTGCAACTTCTCGCAAAACCCCCCCACCTCCAACCGTTTTAAGAACATAATCGGCCTCGTCACGAATTTTTCTGCCGGCGTCTGCTACGGCCAAGAAAAGACCGACTCTTTTAAAGATGCAGTAGTCATTTATCTCGTCGCCAATGAAAGCCACCTCTTCGCGACTGTACCTATCTTCACAGAGATAAAATTTCTGCTAACTCTCTAACTACGCCATCGCCGCCAGATGAATCCAAAATAAGTTTTGCGATAACCTTAACTTCTTTATGTGCGTCTCCTGGAGCTATGGGATACCCTACTATCTTCATTGCTTCGATATCATTTACGTCATTTCCTACGTAGATAATATTATTTAGATCGTATTTCTCTTTATTCACAAGCTCGGTAAGATACTTTAATTTATCTACAACCCCTTGTACAAAAGGCAAACCCAACTTCTTCATTCTCGAGGCCACTACTGGATTTGTCTCTGTAGATAAGACAAACATAGGAATATTGGATTTTCTTATCATATTTATTCCAATACCATCAGATCTATTACACGCTACAATCTCTTTTCCATCCTCAGTCGTTAGAACCCTATTATCAGTGAACACGCCATCAAAGTCGAAAACAATCAAATCAATTGTTTCTGGAAAATGATCATCTATATGTAACTTCGCAAACTCAATATAATGTTTACAGATCCTTATATCTTCTGGCTTGTCTATTTGAAAGGACTTCCAATAAGGCATCTTATAACAAGCTATTTTGCCACCAAGACGACTGTTATAATCTCTAAGTATATTTGGCCTAAAAACATAGATAGATCCATTCTCTTCAATAGTTTCACCTACTAAGCCCTGCCGCATCGGGCGCTTAGTGAGATCATAATTCAGTGGCACTAATCCACCTGGTCGTGAATGCCAAGCAAATCCTTCAACATGGCGACCCGAGAAAAGTGAGTCTGCTCCCTCAGAAAAGAAATGAAGTATAGCACCATCAATATCTGAAGGCTCCCGCACTGGCGATGTAGGCTGCAACAAGACGACAACATCAATCTTATCTCCAGTCTCTTCGATAGAATTTATTGAGTGAAATAATGCTTCCTCTGTTCGAGAAGTATCTAGCGCCAACTCCTTCGGACGTCCTATAACTTTCGCACCATATCTCTGCGAGATTCTAGCTATCCTATCATCATCTGTTGATACGAAAACGTCTTGAGCCAACATTGAACACTTAGCCTGTCTGATCGACCAAGCAATCAAAGGATGTCCACAGAGGGGAACAATGTTTTTCATATGAATTCCCTTTGACCCTCCTCGAGCAGGTATTATGGTAACAATTTTCGAGGTAAATGATTTGCTAGGCAAACTCATGTTTCCATCGGTTCAGGACTCGAATCCATAAAGATCTTTTCCATTTCGTAGATGGCATTCTTCAAGGATATTATCAATATCTTGATCCATGCGTAAATCTGCTAGAGATGCTCTCTCAGCTTGAACTGTTTCTTGTTTAAAGACCTGGTCATTTCGGACACCATTTCTCCGAACATTAATGCCGAATCGTAAATGGAAATTTTCGCTTCAACTTCTGGAACAAACTGACCACTAATATATATTAAATCTTGGTTGTTCGCAAGACCCATATGTCTACCCCCAATTAATGGGCCTCAGCTTTGCCCTGACTTTTTCTTCCGCGCTTGAAACAGTTTTGATACCTTCTCCTTTGGCCTTTTCTATGACTCTGATGTCTCTTACTAATCTTATCAATCCTCCAGGTTCTACTGACGCTGCATGGTCCGATCCATACATAGTTCTATCGAGAGTTATATGTCTCTCAACAGATGTCGCCCCCATGGCAACTGCCGCTAGGGTTATCTGCAAGCCCACCTCATGGCCGCTATAGCCGACGTCGCAGTTATATCTTTCTCTTAGCATGTGAATAACGTTCAAATTCGCATCTTCGTTCCTCATCGGATAACTACTATTGCAATGCATCAACTCAAATGGACAATCTTTCTTACTAAATATATCCACCGCCCGGTCTATTTCCTGAAGTGTGCTCATCCCCGTTGAAACAAAGTTGTGTTTCTTTTCCTCTGCTACCAAGTTCAGTAGTTCTTCGTTGGTCAACATGGCTGAAGCAATCTTATTGTATTTTAGATTATATTTGCGTAGGAAGAGCTGGCTATCAATTTCCCATGCTGAAGCGAACCACGCGATCCCCTTGTCCTTGCAATATCTGTTTATCTCGTCATATTCCTCCTCTCCAAACTCAAGTCCTTCCTTTTGCGCTCTCTGCGTAGTACCCCAGGGGCTTTCCCGATGAGAATCGAGATACTCTTTGGTATAGACCTTGTCTATTGTCCGTTTTTGGAACTTCACTGCATCACACCCTGCGAATGCGGCAACATCAATCAACTTCTTAGATATTTCCAAATCTCCATTGTGGTTAATTCCTATCTCTGCGATAATAAATATTGACATGGCTTATCTCCTTTCATTTCTAATCCAGTTATTATTCCTGCCTTGCTGCGTGATATAATTTTCTCACCAATGGATAAATTCCTACCATTTTTAATGCAGCCACGACATAACGCCTCAGATTTAATCGACAACGTTTCACCATAGCACGCCAAATACGCTTTTTCTCACAATCTTTCAGGTATTCGATTACCTCTTTCGAGTGTTGTCGTTTTATCTCGACGTCCGCAAATTCTTTATTTGATGGTTTGCAAAGCATACGGACAAATTCATCGCAATATTGAATCTCATATTCACATCTTTTAACAAGATAGCTCAACGTAATTGTTGAGAAAGAATATGTGTGCGCATTTTGTAGTAATCCTATTGGATCTATGTAAGAATTGTGAATATTCAAGACACCGGGGGATTCTAAGTAACATACTCCACCAGGTAGATACAATAGTTTTATTAGATTCTTCAGTTGGATTATTGGATCAGTAAAGTGTTCGACGACATGCGCAAGAATCACAATATCAGCTTTTATGCGTTGATCTATCGCTTCTTTAATACCCCCGTAGTGTAGATCCAGGCCGAACAATTTCTTACCAAATTCGATTTGTTTCGGGTCGTAATCAAAGCCTATTACTTGGGCACCAGATTTTTCAAGAACAGACAAATTCCATCCTCCTGCGCATCCTATTTCGAGAACAGTCTTTCCAGACACATCAATCTGCTGGTTTTGTAAAAACTCCAAGATTCTTTTGCCACGAAAGCGAGCGTATACTTCAAACTCGCTGCGAAAGCTATTTTCGTCGAGGTGCGAATAGGTGGAATACAACTGCCTATACCAGTTTTCATAGAAATGTTTGTATGATGTCTGGGTTAACCTTGGATTTGTACGAATAAGGCCACAATTTTGACAGATTACAGTATGGTGTCTTAGTCCATATCTATCTACTGTAGCACATAGTAGCTCCTCGTCAACCGAACTGCCGCAAAGACAAGGCACTGATTCAAATTCATAAACGCCATCTTCTATCAGTTTTTCTATTGCTTCCTTAGCGTACTTTTGTGTCTCATTCAGGGAGACGGTCGCTTTTCCTACAGCAAAGTATCGCTTTCCTAAATTCAGTTCTGGCATGCTTTATTTAACCTTTTCCGTTTAGATACTTTCTTCTACAGAAAAGTCCCAAAATAAGTAAATATTCATGTTTTTGTTTTTGAACTCGATTTACCAGTGTTTCTTCATGCCTCAGTTGATAGATAAAGTTTTTTCAATTTAATCTGTACATCTTCGTTTGTAAGCCGCCGATCAACCTTCACCTCTTTAGCATTTCGTCTATGTTGCCAAGCCAACATAATGACTTTGGCCTACATAGTCCTTTTTCGTGGCAGCATGCCTGACAGGCCAAGGCTTTCCAAGATGAGATAAACATCTTGTTTTTCCCGTTTCCCCATGAAGGCAATAAGATTTATAAGTATTGCTGCAGATAGAATTATAAAACATGTAACTATCAGACTCCACCAATTCTGCGGCGGGTATGAATTGACAATTAGATAACCAACCGCCAGGAGAGGCAAATTCGTCGTTATTATTCTCAGGTATGTTCCCAGTGTCTTTTTCCACTCGATATCAATCATTTTACAATAATAAGGAAATAGGACGATATCGCCAAACAGAGTCACGGAAACTACAGTCCCAAGTATAGGCCCACCAATACCGAACCGAGAAACGAGTGATATGCTGATTAGCACATTGATAAAGACTCTGATAGTAACGAAGACATTAACGGTTCTCACTTTGCCCATCCCTTTAACAATGTTGGGCATTATTCCCAGAGGCACCAATATAGGAACAAGCAAAAATATCTGAGACCATATTGCATACTGCACGTATTCAAGCCCCATCCATATTCGGATGAATGAAGGACTGACAATAATACAAAGAAAAGCCAGCGGGACATTTATCATCGTACGGTACTTAACACCATGAAATACCAGTTTTGTGATTCGGTCCTTGTCTGCTGCGGCACTTAGATTGTAAACGGTTGGAATCAGTGTAGTGCCTATAATCCTTGTCCATTGCTCCATGAAATTGAAAAGTTTCGAAGCAACAGCATAGTATACTACCGCCGTCATAGAAATCATCTTGCCGATTACGAGATTATCCAGACGAACGGTGAGCATACTCAATAGAGCAGCATAGAACATACCAAGGCTAAACGATGACATCTCTCGAATCCGAGAAAAGGAGAATAGCAGCAAATTCCAGCGGATCTCCGGTACATATTTTAATACCATCACAAGAGACGGAATCCAAAGCACAATGCCCAGGAATCCACGTATGATACTTATCGAAACGATGTCAACCGAGCGATAGACAAGCAGCAGCATTACAACGGAACTGAGTATGTTAGTTACAGCATTGAGAATGCTCTGTTCCTTGATACGTAAGGTAGCTTGTAGGATGATTCCCGTAATACGCTGAGGCCAGGAAATAATGGAAAACAGACCCGTTACTAACAAAAGTGCGCTTGCCGTGTGGCGATGTGCAGCTTCAATTTCAAAAAAATCCACTATCTGAGTACGAAAAACGATTATTATCGTGCCGACCATCAACCCCATGCATAGCAGAAGAATCGACCCGGAAATCACAGTGCCGGATAGGCGGTCGTAATCCTTTTTCACGCGGGCGTCTGCTACATACCGGGTAAGACCCTGCGCAAATCCAAAGTCTAATAGGCCTAAGTAGCCAAGGATGATTCCAGATACAATCCATATCCCATAAATACCTGCCCCCAGATTCTTGACAAACAAGGGCAGAACAAAGAGATTGATAAGCATTGCCACTACACTGGCAATGCCTACAAAAACAGTATTTGAAATAACAAGTTTTCTATTAACGACAGACATATCAACCTTCGCAGATCAACAATTATACTCTTGACGGCAATAAGCTAATGGAACTTGCCGGCCGCTTTCAGTTTCTCATAGTGTTCGATATCCCGATATTTGAAGACTTTTGCCGGATGCCCCCCAGCAACAGCGCATTCAGAAATATCACTGACCACACAAGAACCTGCCTGAATTATTGCGCCTTCGCCAATTGTTACACTACCCAAGACAATCACTCGGTCTCCCAGCCAGACGTTATCTCCGATGTTAATATCTTCCAGAATGTAAGTGTCATCATATGGTATAGCCTTTCCATGATCATAGTTATGATTCTGAGTAATTAGCAAGCAACTATGTCCTGAGTGAAAATTGTCTCCTATCCGCACAGTCCCTCCTCCTTCAATCAACATACCATTGATGTTCACGTTACTACCGAGATATGTCTTACTCGTTACGTTAGACCAACCGTTTACCTTCAATCCAGAACCGTAACAGGCAGCCTGTTTTCGAACTCGAGAAGCATAATACTTCCTACATAATACCCTTTTGTATGTCCTCACCTTGCCGGCTATTTTGTGGCTTATTTTGGTACTAAATTTCAATAGATGCACCATGCTCATTACACTTCTAAAATTCAATCAAATACGCAGGGGGGTAGAAAAAACGGTTCATCCGGTTAATGCGTAGGTGGACCAAACAGATCAGGGCCTTGGAGTTGTTTGGAGAGAAAAATCGTTTGGGCAGAGACTCAAATTTGGGGCAGGCGGGGGGAAATTTGTGCCTCTGGGGCCCCGAACGATTTTTCTCGATCGTCCGAAACGCCCAATACACCTACCCATTTTTCGGAAGAGCCGAAAAAACGTACTCAAAAAGTACGAATTTTTCCCAATTTTTACTCATTTTTGCCAATTTATGCTAATTTATGCTTATTTTTTCTCCATTTTTTCTTGCCCAGACTGCCCAAACTAACTATGTCGCCAAAATGCCAGTTCACTCTCTGATTAATGAGCCTGTAAGACCGTCTGTTGCCGACAATGGAAAATCCAAACATTTCACTACCTGTCGCCGGACGGAGAATGAAAAAGCTCGTAGTCATTTGACTATCCGCAGCCAGCATCTCATTTGGTAAATCTGTGCTAATCCTTAATAATTTGCGCAATCTGCGGTTAAAAAATCCGTGTAATCCGTGTAATCCGTGGTTTAAATTTACTTGACGTTTAACTTATAATATTGTATAATATATATCAAACTAATGGATTAGGATCACAATAAATCGTCAATCGTAAACTTGTGCCCGCGAAAGCGGGTATAGTCAATAAATCCGGAGGACTTCCCAATGTCGAAGATCCGGCCTTCCTTGGACGGAACGAAGACCCGGCCTTCCTTGGACGGGGCTACCGAAGCCCGAATCCTCGCCAACCGCCGTAACGCCCAAAAATCGACCGGCCACCGCTCCCTGTCGATGAGTCTCGCCCTGGCTATGGCGAAGCGCTTCGCCAAGACGAGCGCGCCGGCAGACTATTTTATGCAAAACAAAGCCAATTTCCGTAAAGCCCAAATGAGCGCAAACGTCTTTGTCACAAAGGATTATGAAAATGAAAACCACCCACAGGCCCCAAAAAAACAAACCCAATCAAAGCCAATTTCAAAAGCCCTTCGTAATGGGTCTTGTTATCAGAGAAATTTACTATCGATATACTCCGTCCCCGTCGGCTGCATTGAAAAAATCAATGTAACTTCCTTTAACAACCCAACTTGGGATGCTGTTCCAATGCTGGTTTTCACCGGCATCGGTTTGGTATATTTCAAAACACTATCTATCAACAACCCGGACCTTGCCTTTTTGGTCCGGGAGATAATCCAAAATCAAATCTGTCATATCCTTTGCTATCGTTCGGACGAAATTCTCCAGCACCGAGCTTATCTGAACCTGTGCCACGTATCGAGCCGGGTCGCCGGCGATATTAGGCCTTCGACCAAATGGCCCGGAAAAATCGTTTTCGTCGGCGGTAACTTGGCCGTTCAAAATATAGAAGTTCAAGACAACTGAGACAACTGTCTGTTGGTGCATTGAAGCGGGCTTATGGAAGCGATGTATTAAACAAGGTATTTGTCGGCCGGCCCGTGAGATAAATTGCAAAGATTCAGTACCGTCATGGATCCAGCCATATCCGGGATAGCACACTCGAGGCCGATGACCCAGTATACCTCCGGGTCTGGAGGAGCAATATACGATATAAACATCCGCCCAAGCCTTGGTTGCTGAATCAATATATCGTCGGCTCAAAAAATCGTCCGCAAAGTTCTTCTCCATATATTCCTTAGCAATACTGGGAATGGGCAAATCGCTGCCGGCCCAGTTCCCAATTTGTGAAGGGAAAGCACTCAGGGAGACAGGCAGCACGATGGGGGTATCAATAATGCGCTTCAAGCCGGATGCCAGAACACGGTAAGTTATGCCGGCGGATATCAACAGCAGAACAGCCAAAACCCAAACGAACCATAGTGGCGTTTTACCTGGTGCTGTTCGCATCGAATATGATACTTTGCGTGCTCTTACCAAATAGTTATGCCCAATTGGATACATCAAAGAGTATAACCTTAAAGTAGTACTCTAAAGCCAAAAAATAATGCTCCTCCTGAGACAATGATACACCGCTTTCCGCTGGAAGAAATCCTGGGATGCCTCCTCCATAAGGGCACCAGCTATAATCCAATATTATACCTTACGAGGCTGTTTTCGTCAAGGCCTTAGTCCCACATAAAGAAAAAAGCGACAAATCTACGGGCATACTCCGATAATGGCCGAAAATCAGCTAAAAATTCACTTTTTTTCTGTTTTTTGGCAATGGAAGTAACTTTATCGGTTCTGAAAAAAAACCGGTCCTATCCATAGATTCAACTCAGTCCAACACATATGACAGAGGACAGACTCTGACCTCTGACTTCCGACCTCTGACTTCTGACTTCTGACCTCTGATTTCCTCCAGTCCCTGGACTTTTTTTCGCTTGATTTTCCATTCCAATTCTGCTATTAGCAAGACCAGAATATAGTGGCACAAAGCCCATCGTTGGAGTATTTCATAATGCGATTACGCAGGCATACGGTATCGGTACCTTTGGTGCATTTGGCTGGTCCGGTTTTTTTCATGGTCCTCCTCGGAACATTCGGCCAATCCGCCTGTGGCAATTCCTCGGTCAAAGAAAGGAGTCTGACACCCTGGAAGAGGCAGTACAAAATCAAGCCGAACGAGAAGAACCGGTTGACTCCTGCTGATGTGCTCGGCCCGGA
>Ga0209979_1001397_pt1 | contig 26578 bp, 19 predicted proteins | sample AnhtaG_FD_183114 | JGI IMG/M metagenome (GOLD analysis project Ga0209979, IMG submission 183114) | Deep subsurface microbial communities from Anholt, Denmark to uncover new lineages of life (NeLLi) - Anholt_01485 metaG (SPAdes) (version 2) | ecosystem: Environmental > Aquatic > Marine > Oceanic...
AACCAGAGCAAAGGCTTTTTGATGAAGCACCGCTTTAAACCCTATATAAGTCAAAATCAAAAGCAGGAAAGCTAACGCTATCCGGGAAGAATAGTGCTTTTTAAGCAGAGTGAAGACAAGACCGAAGAGTAATAAGCCAAAAATATATGGATCTATGATCATCACCCAGTCCAAGTTATATCGATGAGAGGAGAAAGGGAGAAATATCTGAGTTCCATAGGAGTTAATCAAATCCATAAATATATGAATCAATCCTCCGATCAACCCTAAAAAGAGCAGAAGAGGATAAGAAGAGTTTTTGAAGAAAACCTTGACAATTGCAGCTAAAATCATCGCACAGACTGCAACTCCGATAATCGAATGAGAAATCCCCCGATGGTAGTTTAGATAGTTCACCATCCCACAATATCGAGTGACGTAATCAAAATCCGGCATAACCGAGGAGATAATTAGAACCCATTTTCCGGCATCGGGGTCAAATTTTTTCAAAGCTACTGATAAGGCCGCCCCCGTCATAGCGTGGGTTAGTATATCCATAGGTAATTTACTGAGCTATAGGGGCGACCCGACGGGTCGCCCCTACACACTGCGAAGAATCTAATAATTAATCACCTGATCAATCTTTCCTTTTTTCCTGGCAACATATTCGATAGATTTATAGATATAATCAGAGAACAGGGCTAAAACAATTGTTGTCAAAAGCATAATTAAAAGAAGCTCTAAATCAGAGTATCTGGAAAGGGTGTGGCTCAAGCTTTTGCCCAAAATAGATCTTCTTAAAAGCTCCAACCAGTAAGTTAAAGGTAAAGCCTTGGAGATATATTGCAGCCAGGAGGGTAAAAGATCTATCTGAAAGATCGCTCCACAGGCTAAATAGAACACCCCTCCTAAGCCTTCGGTTAAGGCAAAGCTGTGATGTGCGGTTAGCATGGTTATCCCGGCTAAAAGGATTCCCAAACAGGTGATCACAAAAAGACCTACTAAAAGAGTTATAAAAAATAGAGGATAATTGACTTTAAGTAGATCAATCGGTATCTTTAAGACAATCATACCAAAGGCTAAAGTGATAATTACTCCAATGGTGGTGGTGACAAGCTTAGCTATACCCCTTCCGAAAAGATAATAATACATCCTTATGGGTGAAATATAGATATATCTGAGCATCTCATAATGTTCCCGGTCTTCGTGGATTACCCAGGATATACCGAACAAAACATTATACACATACATAAAGAAAGCATTGCCCAAGAATATATAGGCGAAAAGGTCAAAAGAGGTCTTCCCCCGGGTAACCACTAAATACATAAAGACCAGAATTAAAGATGAGGCGATCGGTCGGATTATAGAATAGATTGCAAAAAGAAATGGGTCTGCCCAGTTAGCCTCCATGGCCCAGCCCAATTTACCGGCTAATCTTGTGGTTCTTATATTCTCTTTTAATCTCTGAATAAACATAAAATTATCTTTTTTATTTAAAAATATGTAGCGGAAGGCCATCAAGGTCTTATCCACAGTCCGCCTCAGGCGGACTGCGGAAGACTTCAGCCTTCCATTTTTTCGTAAGGACAGGACAGTGTCCTGTCCCTACACTTCACTTTTTTTCTTTGCCACGAAAATCATCAATGGGCTTCTGTTGTCAAAAGGGGGTTTATCATAGTTTCCGAAAAGCTCCTCCGTCTCAAAACCGTTAGACAAAAGTATCCTCTCGAACTCAGCCGGGGAAAAATACCTCATCTTCAAATCGATGGTCTTACGGTAAAACCTTCCATCCGGTTTAGTGGTATCCACGAAAAACCTGACCTTTATAATCTGCTTAGTCTTGTCATAAAATTGATTTGAATAAATCTGAGTTAGATCCTCCTTCTGAGGATAATCATTTAAAATATCCCCTTCGCTCCTTAATACACCCTCTGCCCGGGTAAGGTCCGGATGAAATATGCTAATCATTAACCTTCCTTGAGGAGTGAGATGTTTATAAACAGAATGAAGACACCCGTTCTGCTCTTCAATTGATAAAAGGACCTGAAAAGAATTAAAGGGGATAAAGATCAGATTGAACTTTCTTTTCAGATGAAAATTCCTCATATCACCTTTTAGCAAAACTACCCTTTTTCTCACCTCTTCTGATTCTTTATTCAACTTCTCCTTGGCTTTATCTAACATTTTTTCGGAGTTATCCAGGCCGGTGATCTCTATTCCCTGTTTAGCTAAAGGTAAGAGGATCCTCCCGGTTCCAGAGCAGAGCTCTAAAACCGGGGAGCCACACTTTAAAGCATACTCCAACCATAAAGGGATGTCTGAGACAAAATTCTGGTTCCACTTATCATAAAAGTCCACATAGGCATCGAATTCATTTTTCATAATTTCTACCCTACAGTAGAGACGCATTGCAATGTGTCTCTACGATTTCATTGCCACCTCAGGGTTAGCCTTCCTTCTTTCTTGCCCAAATTCTCCATATATTTTAAAGCATAATGGGAGGCAATAAGGAAAAATATGGATAATATAACTAAAGCACCGATCTCTAAGTTGACGTTTAAAAATCCAAGCTCCTTTCCACCCTTGAAAGCTAACTGCCTCATTCCATCTAAACCTAAGGTTAGTGGGATTAAGGAAGCAATTATACCGACAGTGAATCCTAAGCTTTTTATGGGGAAATAGAACCCGGACAAAAGATAGATCGGCTCCTGAAAAAGGTTAGTGGTGTGCCAGGCTTCCCTGCCAAAGAGCATAAACAAAGAGGAGAACATCATTCCCAAGCCGTAAAGGGAAATCTGGGTTAGAAAGAATATCAGGGCTAATTTGCCCCAGCTTATCAAGACAAAGTTTACCTTGAAGATTAGACTTCCCACCAAAAAGACGAACACTGCCCTGGTGCTGGCTAAATAAAATCCACCAATTGCCATCCCCAAGAGGATAGCCATTCGAGAGATGGGGGCGATCAGATAAAGTTCTAAATTCCCCAGCTCCTTCTCCCAGTAGAACTGAGCGGCCATAGACCATAAAATATTTATCCAGTAAGCTGTCATGGCTCCACCTAAGACCACAAAGCCGGTAAATTCCTCAGGAGCTTTTAAAGCCTTATATACATACACGAAAGCTGCGGTGGAAAGCAAAGGCAAAAGTGCCTCTGAGGCTAACCAGCTTAGCTCCCTGTGGGCGCCAACCAATCTGACATAACCCCGAGCTAAGATGGCTTTAAGGTTAGTTTTAAGCTCGGTTTTCATCCTCTAAACCTCTTCCGCATAAGGATACGAAGACATCCTCTAAGGTCGGCTCTGTTTTGGACAGGCTTAAGATCTGTGAGCCGTTATTGTTTATAGCCTCTGTTACTTCTGAGATATAAGAATCACTCTCCAGGATGAACTTTAATTCAGTCCTGCCAATATGAGGTTTTTGCTCAAAGGCAAAATTCTTCACCCCGGGTATATTATCGAAGCGCTCTAAATTATCTAACATCAAATTCACCTCGATATGGAAAACCGCATCCTGCCTTAAAGACTTTTTCAGATTCAAAGGGGAATCGCAGGCTAAGACCTTTCCGTTATCGATTATGGCTACCCTATCGCAGAGCTCATCTGCCTCAGCCATATAATGCGTGGTGAGCAAAATCGTCTTTTCCTGATTTCCCTTCACCCAGGATTTTATGTATTTTCTCACCTCCCTGGAGATCTGCACATCCAGACCCAAAGTCGGCTCATCTAAAAACAGTATCTGCGGGTCGCAGACAAATCCACGGATGATATTCATCTTCTGTCTCATGCCACTGGAAAGCTTGGAGATTTTAAGCCGGGCATACTCCTCCATACCTAAAAATTTCAATAACTCATCGATCCTCTGTAAGGCTACTTTAGTGGGAAGACCATACAACTGTGAGAACATCCATAAATTCTCCTTTACAGTCAGGATACCATATCCAGAATGCTCCCCACCTGAGACCATATTTATCTTCTTCCTCACCTTCTCCGGATATTTTACCACGTCGATACCGTCCACCAAGGCTATTCCAGAGGTAGGCAGAAGCAGAGTGGACAATATCTTTATCAAGGTGGTCTTGCCAGCCCCATTTGGACCTAAAACTCCGAAAAGCTCACCTGGGTCTATGGTCAAGGTAACATTGTCCAGTGCCATTATCAGGTCAGTCTGTTTAGAATTGGAATTGTTTTTCTTTTTACCCTTTTTGAAAGTCCGGGTCAAATCTATAGTCTCTACTGCGTAACTCATCTTTTAAAAATCCTTTAATAGTTTATTATAAATTAAAAAACCGTGGTTTACTCTGGATAAGCCACGGTTTCAATTGACCTTTATTTGCCTATCTCATTTCAGCCTCTTGCCCTCTAAAGTGGACAGAATGCTCCCTCTGAAAAAATTTAGATTAATCCTCTTATTCATTCCATCCACCTCCAGTCTCATTGATCCAAATTCGGACAAAAGGCTACAATTTAAGAATTAATTAAATAGAAGAATTTCTTTTGTCAAGGAAAACTTTAAATTTTTTTCTACTTAAAGACCATCTTCAAAACCGGGAGGAGGAAATCGAGGGTAAAAGCAGCTGAGACTAAATACATCAGGGGGTGGACTTTTCCACCTTTTCCGGATAAAAGCATTATCAAAGTATAAGCGATAAATCCGAATCCTATCCCGTTGGAGATGGAATAGGTTAAGGGCATCACGATCATTATCAGAAAAGCAGGGAAGGATTCCTCGAATCTCTCAAAGGGGATCTTTTTGACGATGGTAAGCATTAAAAATCCAACGATAATCAAAGCTGGAGCAGTAGCCTCCTTGGGGACGACCCCGGCTAAGGGGGAGAGGAAAATTGCCAAGAAGAAAAGTATCCCCACCACCACTGTGGAAAGGCCGCTTCTTCCACCAGTTGAAATACCGGCGGCACTTTCTATATAAGTTGTAACCGAACTGGAGGAGCTTACTCCTCCCATAACCGCAGATAAGGAGTCAACTAATAGAACCCGATTTATCCGGGGTAGATTACCTTTTTCATCTAAGAATTTACCCTCGGTTCCCAATCCGATGACCGAACCTAAAGTATCGAAGAAATCAGAGAGCATCACCGCAAAGATAAGCATCAAAGCGGGTAGAAGCCCTAATTTAATAATGGCTGTAAAATCGAATTTTCCAAAGGTGGATAGGTCTGGAGCAGAGAAAAAGGATTCCGGGATTATGGCTTTCCCCGGTTCCGGGAAGGCATTAAGTCCACTGAGGTAATTAAGGATGATAGCTAAAAGGGTGGAGAGCACAATTCCCAAAAGCAAAGCTCCTTTAACTTTCCTTTTCATAAATATCGAGGTAACCAATAAGCCAACTACTGAGATTAAAACGGGCCATTTGGTGAAATCTCCTAAGGTGACAAAGGTAACCGGATGAGATTTTACAAAACCCGCATTCTGCAGCCCGATGAAGGCTAAGAAAAGACCTATTCCTATGGAAATGGCTTGTTTTAAGGACATCGGGATAGAGTTCATCACTGCCTCTCTGAAGCCGGTGATGACTAGGATGGTGATAGCTAAACCCTCTAATACGATAACTCCCATTGCCTGGGGCCAGGATAAGCCCAGGCTCAAGACCATCTGATAAGAGACAATTGCATTCAGCCCCATTCCAGGAGCTAAGGCAAAGGGGTAATTGGTCCACAGACCCATAAAGACACACATCAAGGCAGAAGCCAGACAGGTAGCAGTCATAGAGGCAGAAAAAGGAAGAGCTAAATTTTTGAGTTCGGGGTCACCGAAGAAACTCAAAAACAAGGGGTTTACAAAGATGATATAAGACATAGTGAGAAATGTCGTAGCACCAGCCAGAAGCTCGGTCTTGAAATTAGTGTTGAGCTTCTGGAGCTGGAAAATCTTATCCAGTCCTCTGGGGTTAAAGTCAGGTTTGCTTGATCTATTCATCCAGTCCTCTCCTTTTTAAATTCTCTTTAAAACGCTTAAGGATTTTAAATTTAAAAGGTATAAAATCCATAAATTATAGGTTTTTTCCCATAATTTTTGATTCAAAATAGGATGTATGAAAAAAGAGCATTTGATTTTTAAGCCTTAAGCTCCAAAAATAAAGGAGGTTAGATAGAACCTCATTAAAACCTTTTTCTGGGCATTCCCCTTGCTTTTTCCCATTAAGATTTTCGGGTTTAGAACTTTCAAACATGAACAAGAAAGGGCTTTAAATATGAAAGTCAAATTCACTTTAAATATGTCCAATCTTTTGATGTCCGAAAACGGATCCGTAGGAAATGAGAAGCATATAAATCGAATTACCCTTGCCTGGACCTCAGACCTTTCGGAGGAGGAGATACTTTGTATATCCAACCACTGGCTTAAAGACCAGAGCTTTTTAACCAGAAGGATGGTGGGCTTGGAGAAAGTCGGAGAGTCCAGTCTGACGATCGAGCCTCTGGAGGAGATAATGGCTTAAACATTTTTAGATAGATAAATGCTTTTAAAAATTATCCATGCTATGCAAGAGATAATTCCGTATCTAAAAGAGTGGCTGGGCTGGCTTTTGAGCTTTAACCTTTATATCCGGGAGAATTTGGGACTCTTTGCCCAGATCACTTTCGACCTGCTTCTTATCTATTTTGTCTTTTTGCTCCTGGTGAAAATTTTAAAAGCCACGCTCAATCTGGTCTTTTATATTCTGATCCCCTCCTTTGCCTTATCTTTTTTAGCCTCTTTTTTTATCCCTTATTCTTTCTTCAATATCCTACCCATTTTTGTCTGCCTGACGTTAGGGATAAATCTTCTTAAGGTCTTAAGGTAAAATAATTTTTTTACCATGTATTTGTCAACTAAAATCATATACACCTTTTTCTATAGGAAAGAATCTATAGTTTTGAAGCGCCCTTGTGGGTGGTGTGAGGAGTAACTCCTGACACCATAAATCAGATCCCCTTATGGGATAAGCTCTTACCGCCAAGTTGATAGAACTTAATAAACTGGCATATCTATTGCTAAAAATATTTTCTGAAAGGATAAAGTTATTATGAGGATCATCAAAAAAAAGAAGAAGTTATGTCCTTTGTGCGGGAGAAGTTTGAGGAAGGCAAAGGGAAAATATATCTGCGATAACTGTCTGGCGGTCTTCAAAGGGGATACCTATTCTTTTCTGAAGTTAGAGGAGAAAAACCAGGAGAGCTTTGGGTTCTGCTCTTAAAAGATGGTAGGGGCACGGCGCGCCATAACTTCACTTCATTTCATATGTCATTCTGAGTCCATCTGGGCGAAGAATCTACATTCTGAAACTAATTCAGTTCCTTCTTTGCTAAAGTACAAATTATTTTTATAAAAAGCTTGACATCATTAATTCAAATACCTTATATTACCAAACGTCTATCTAAAATAGACTAGGATCGCGGGGTGGAGCAGGCTGGTAGCTCGTCGGGCTCATAACCCGAAGGTCGTTGGTTCAAATCCAACCCCCGCTATTTAGAATAAAATGACTTAGCAAGAGCCGGACTTGAGTTCGGCTCTATTTGCTTCAATTTTGCCTCAAAGTTCAGCGCTTCTACTGCTCTGGCACGATGGCAGGTGATAGGTGGGAATATTGTTCTGTAACCTTTATAGTTTCTGGCTTCACCACCTCAACCAGGATAAGACTTTTTTATAAGGGTTATATTTCAATATTTCTTATTTAGCTTGACTTTTCCTTTTTATTGGCTACCTTTTTATTGGTATCATTTAAAGAAATATAGAGAATTTGGAATTCCCTAACCTCAAAAAAGGAGGGAAGATGTTTAAGAAGCTATTATTCTTGGTGGTTTTGTTTTCTATTTCAATCCTTGAATCTACCTGTTTAGCTAAAACACTTGACGAACCTACTAAGAGATTTATATATGAGATTACATCTCCTGGGATTGGAAAAGGAACAGGATTTACGGTAAGTGATAGTTTATTAGGTTTTGTTCTTGTTACTTGTAAGCATGTAGTTCAGGATAAAAAAGGTGTTTATGCCGATTCAATTTACCTGAGAAGAAATAAATTACTACCAACAGGAGAAGCCATTTCAGATACTAGCCAGTTTGTAGTGCGGTTAAAGGCAGGTGGTCTACAATATATCGTAGAGCATCCTAACCCAGATGTTGACCTAATAATGGTTCCATTGCTTCAATCTAATACAACTTTATCCGCAAACGAATCCCCTTATGGGCTCTATTCACGTGTAGTTCTGAGCAAAGAGAGAATGAAAGAAAAAGGTATTGGAGAAGGTACAGATGTCGAGGTAATTGGGTTTTCTCTCCGTTTACCTAAAAACCGACCTCACTATCATTTTTCAAGATTTGGAAATATTGGATTGTATACTACGGATGAGTTTACATTGATAATCGATAGTATACCCCGAACAGCAAATTTTATTCTCCTAGATATGACCACAAGACCAGGTGATAGTGGTTCTCCTGTCTTTGCTCACATCAGGGATAAGACATATCTCATTGGTTTTATCTCAGCGGCTTCGAAGGAAATGGAATATGGTATTGCATACCCCGTGTATTATCTCCACGACTTAATGCAAATAATCAGAGATAAGTTCAAGAAACATAAATAGTACTAATGCGAGGTGCCAAAAACCATATTGCCCTAATTATTCATTTGCTCCCTCTGTAACACTCCCTGGCTTCACCAGTTCAACCAGAATAATACCTTTTTATCGGGGGTATATTCCAACACTACTTTTTAAACATTATTAAGGTAGATTTCACCCTTATTTACCTTGACTTTTTATAGTTTTAGGTTATTATTTTAGTGGCCTGATTTTAAGAAAATATGAAGAATCTAGTAGCCCATAACCTTTAAAAAGGAGGGAAGTATGTTTAAAAAGCTAATTTTCTTAGTGGTTTTGGTTATGGTTAGCTTTCCTGTTTTTGCTCAGGTTGATACGGTTTGGGTAAGAACTTACAATGGACCTGCAAATAGTGAAGACTTAGCATGGGAAATCGCCGTAGACGATTCTGGTTATGCTCACGTAACTGGATACAGTCAGGGAACACTGTCCGATGTTGCCACCATAAAGTATAAACCTGATGGCGATACTGCTTGGGTGAGGAGATATGTGGGACCATTAGGAGAGGTGTCTTTTGCTGTTGCTTTAGATGATTCTCACAACGTCTATGTTGGAGGGGGAAGTTACGGTGGGGGCTACTGGAACTATCTTACTATTAAGTATGGTTCAGAGGGGAATCAAATCTGGGCCAAGTTATATGACGGAGCAGGAAGCTATCCAAGTGATGTAGTATATGATGTAGCAGTAGATGATTCTGGCAATGTCTATGTGACTGGGTACAGTGGTGGAAGTGGAACAGGTCAAGACTATGCAACTATTAAGTATTATCCTAACGGTGATATGGCTTGGTTAAGGAGATATAATGGTCCAGGAAACGGTGATGATTTAGCTTATGCCATAGCAGTAGATGATTCTGGCAATGTCTATGTGACTGGGTACAGTGGTGGAAGTGGAACAGGTCAAGACTATGCAACTATTAAGTATTATCCTAATGGGGATACAGCTTGGGTAAGAAGATATAATGGACCTGGAAATTACAATGACAGAGCTTATGATATGACCTTAGACGTTTCAGGCAATATTTGTATCACTGGATGGAGTTCTGGAGGGAGTTATTATGGGTCAGCTCAATATGGAGACCACGCTACCATAAAGTATTATCCTAATGGTGATACAGTCTGGGTTAGAAGAGATAATGGTCCTTTGCTTGATTATGAGTGGAAGAATAGCATGACAGTGGATAATTATGACAATGTATACGTAGCTGGAAAGAGTTGGAATGGGTCGAACTATGATTATGTCACAATAAAGTATTACCCAAATGGGGATACAGCTTGGGTAAGAAGATATAACGGAACAGGCAATGCAGATGATATAGCTCATAACATAGTGGTGGATAATTATAGCAATGTCTATGTAACTGGAGAAAGCCAGGGTGTAGGAACAAACCTTGACTTTGCTACACTTAGATATAGTTCTGATGGTAATATTGTCTGGGTGGTAAGGTATAATAGCCCTGGGAATCTTGCTGATGTAGCCCGTTCTATAGACCTGGACAATTTTGGGTACGTATATATTACTGGAGTAAGTGGGAGTGGAGGGTCTGCTGATTATACCACTATAAAATATTTGCAGAACTTTGCTCCTTCTCATTTCTCTCTCCTCTCTCCACAAGATAGTGCTGTAATTCCATATGATGTTACTTTTAACTGGGAAACTGCTATAGATCCAGATTCATTGGATGAGGCGAAATATGATTTACATATTAGTACTTCTTCTGGATTTCATGCTGATTCTACCGTTGTTCATGACAGTCTGGTGACTACCGAATATACCGATATCCTTAGCTGGGGAAGGTATTATTGGAAAGTATGTGCTTACGACAGATATTCAAAAGTTTGGTCAAACGAAACCTGGACCTTTATTTCTGCTCTTTATGGAGACGCTAACGGTGATAAAGTAGTGAGTGTTTCGGACGCAATTTATCTCATAAATTTCCTTTTCAAAAGTGGACCTGCTCCAAATCCACTTGAATCAGGAGATACTAATTGTGATAGTTACGCTACAGTTTCGGATATTGTCTATCTTATCAACTACCTCTTCAAAGGCGGATCACCGCCAGGGTGTTAGAGAAATAGGGAGTAGCACTATTCGTAAAATTACACTGGTATCCCTCTGGAACACTCCCTAGCTTCACCACCTCAACCAGGATAAGACATTTTTAATGGGTATATACCACTTAATTAGCTTGACTTTTTAGGATTTTGGGTATTCTTTTTATTGATTTCAATCAAAGAAAACATAGATAATGATGTTGGAATAGAAATTCTGAAGCCAAGGAGGTTACTTTGCCAACAAACGTAAGCCTAGGGGACCTACAAGAATTGAATCAAGATATAAAAAAATTAAAGGAGTTAAAAAATGAATTCAAATAGAAAGACCGCAAGAATCGTCGATACATCACAACGTAAAGCTGCAAGAGTTGCAGGCTTCATGTTCCTATTTAGCTTAATAGTCCCCTTACTTAACTGGACTTTTGTGCTCTCCAAACTTATTGTTGCAGAAAATGTCATAGCTACAGCCAATAACATTATGGCCAATGAGTTGCTATTTCGTATTGGTATTACTATCGAACTAATCATGTCTGTCGGTTTGGTAGTATTGGCCCTGGCTCTTTATAAGATACTCAAATCGGCAAACAAGAATCTTGCTTTGCTTGCGCTTTTTTTGAAGCTAGTAGAGGCGACTATAGTGGCCGTTATTGTGCTTGTCTCTTTTATCGCTTTGCAGATTTTAAATGGAGGAGCATATTTAACAGGATTTACACCAGAACAGTTGCAGGCTCCCGTCGGATTTCTTCTTAATAAGCATACTGTTCTATATTCTATTCCTATGGTATTTCTTGGGCTGGATATGATAGTATTTTCTTATTTGTTTTTCAAATCGAAGTATATACCAAAGATATTAGCCGGCTTTGGAATCCTTTCATTTGCGCTTATTTTCATTCACGCTTTAATGTATATTATTGCACCCAAATACGCAACGATGCTGATAAATCAAATAATTTTTTATGCCCCGAGCGGTCTTTTTGAAATAATAATTGGTATATGGCTTTTGTCTAAAGGTGTAAAGGTCCAACAGGGAGATATTCGGGCTTCCGAATCTACCAAAACAGATATAAACAAGATAAAATGAGTATACATAAAATAATGAAAAATACACAAATGAAAGCAATTGTATATGAAAAATACGGACCTCTGTCCTGCCCCCCCCCAAAATCGGTCCAGTTTAAGAGTTAGGAATTAGCTATCTTGACTGGGCTGTGAAAGGAGGACAGGATGAGTCGTAAGCGCTTTACCGTAGACAATATAATCCGGAAACTTCGTGAAGCTGAGGTAGAGTTATCACGAGGCCAATCCGTGGCTCAGGCGTGCAAGAAGCTGGAGATATCGGAGCAGACTTACTATCGTTGGCGCAAGGAGTATGGGGGCCTTCGTTTGAACCAGGCCAAGTAAAGTAAGTAACTCCCTCTTACCCCACCATGCTACTCACTATATTTTCCACCTAGTTTAATGTTCGGCACTGATCTCACACTCAGCAGACTTGTGTGAGCTTTGAGTTTTCCATACGATTGCACTACGCCATGATCAATGGAAGTTACTGGAAGGTAATCGGTTGGGGCTGAGAGTAGCCAAGTGAACTTGGTTTTGTGTATCTATTCCAAACCACTTTCCGTGGACGATTTTACAGTTTTTTTGATAGCAGAGACTGAGAGGTGGATAGAATTCATTGAAGGGAAAGAGGTTTAGAATTTTTAAATCCGGCCAGACCTTTATAGGCTTTCCTGCCTGAATATAATAAAGCAAAAAGTCCCGGCAATAGCCTCAAAAATCCCAGATTGGCAAAAGGGGAAACCGTGGGCTTAATCTTTATGGCTCTCACCGGGGAAAATGCTTTGCGATAAAGCCGGCTATATAATCTGTAGAATTCCTCTGAGGGAAGTTCGGTGGGAAGAAGACTGTGGGCTAAGTCGAAAAGTCGATAATCTGTAAACTTCAGTTGATCTTTAATCCTCTCATAGAATTCTGTGCCTGGGAAAGGGGTTAGGATGGTGAACTCATGATAGTAGATCTTCATTTTGTCCATATACTCCAAAAGGGCATCAAAATCCTCCTTCTTATAATAAGGCTGAATGATAAAAGCACCTAAAGTATCAACCTTATTCTTGTGCAAGATTTCTATTGCCTGATTATTTTTTCCCACCGTACATCTTTTATTCAAAGATTTAAGCTCCTCATCCTTAAATGATTCTAAGCCCAAAAAGACTTTTTTCAATCCGATCTCTGCCCATTTCTCAACAATGTCTGGATGGCGATTTATCTCATCTACCCGGCTCAAGATATAATACTGCTTTCTTATCCCCGCATCTTTTATCAACTGGTAAATCTTTAGAGCATGCTGATAATCGAAGAAAAAGTTATCGTCCCCGGCATAGATATACTCTTCTTCTATCTGAGAAAGTTCCTCTAAGACCAATTCAGGAGACCTTTTCAAAAATCTCCTTTGTGTAAGTACCGGACAGGGGCAGAAATTACACTGATAGGGGCAGCCAACTGAGGTAACTATCAGAGCAGTTGGTCTCCAGACTAAATGAAAATATCTCTTACGATATCTTTCAGTTAAATCCCTTCTGGGCAAGGGCAGATGGTCCAAGCTGGTTACAGGATTTTTTTGAGGGGTGAAATATAACTTATCTTCATCAGGCAAAGCCAATCCTTCGATCTTTTCAAAAGATTTTTTTCGCTCGAAATTCTGAACTATATTTTTAAAAGATGAAACCCGGTGACCCATTACTATCACATCAACATAAGGCTTGTTAAAATCCTTCGGCATTAAAGTGGCATGTGTCCCACCCACTACAGTCAGGGTCTTTTGATTGAGCTCTTTTACTTTTTTCAGAACCTCTAATATCCGGTAAGAGTGAATTACTGTACCGGAGATACCCACCACATCTGGCTGAAACTCTTCAATCTCCTTTTGCCAGTTATTCTCCATCTTCATATCTAATACCTTCACCTGATGATCCGGGATTGTGCCAGCCAAATACTCTAAACCCAAGGGTTCAATATTAATAAGCTTTTTGGGAATCACACTCTCCTTACTTGTGTCCGGATAAATTAACATAACCTTCATAATTACCTCCTCTACCAATTCATTTCTCTATCAACTTCAATTGCAAGTAGTATGCCTTCTTTATGCGAAAATTTTAAAAAGATTATCCTGAATTAGAGTAAGAGGTTAGAAAGGTTCCAATCAAATCGCTTAGCTCAGAAAACTAAAAAACATTATTCTTTAGGATACAGGTGTGTATATATTTTTATAATCTTAAAATAAAGAAGCCCCCATATGGGGGCTTCTTATAAGAAAGATGGGATTTACCTTGTGAGAATCATCTTCTTTGTCTGGACCAAACCCTCTGCTTGCAGCTTATAGAGATAGATTCCGCTTGCTACGCTTTCTCCACTTTCATCCCGACCATCCCAGATCACCTTTCTTGTCCCTGCGCTCTGATACTCATCCACTAAAACCTTAACTTTTTGACCAAGTATATTGTAGATGGTAAGCTTAACATAAGACTCCTCAGGCAAACTGTAGGCAATCTCGGTCTGCGGATTAAAGGGATTAGGATAGTTCTGCAGAAGCTGGAAACCCTCAGGCATCTCTTTATTCGCTTTAGTCATCCCGGCTAAAATCGGAGAACTCAAGATCGACTCCTCCAACTTATTAGCCAGATAAATCAACTTCTCTGCTGATTCAGAGGTGATATGCTTACCGGATTGAGCTTTAAGGTGGTTCTTGAAAGCTTTTAGGCTTCCTAAAGCCTCTTCATATTTACCTTCTTGCAGATAGAGATAGACCTCATTTAACTGGCTTTTTAAGCTGTTTGCTATTCCATGATTATCGATGGAGCCATTTTCCAAATAAAGGTCTATAACCTCTGTTAGGGCTATAACCCCGTTGGCTGGATCAGAAAATAAAGCCAGATCAATTACTCTGCCTTCAGTATAATAGGACACCGGTGAAAAAGAGACCATAAAATCCTTAACCACATTATACATGAAATCATCAGTCAGCAAAAGATTATGGATTTGAAATCCAGGTATCTGGCTTAAGAAGGGAATCACCCCTTCTGGTACTGTAACCGTGTAGCTTGAGAAGGGATTTAGAGGTTGCCCGCTTACTGAGAGCGAAGAATAATCGATTCTGTAGCCCGGAGGATTGGAAGAATTATAAGCGTAGGAGAAATTTGAGCTGTGTAAAAAGAAATCCTCCACATAAGGGAGATTATAAACTGCAAACTCCAAGCCGTAAATGATCGACATCCCATCCGTCTGAAAAGTTGCCAGTTTAAAGCCCAAGCCTGTGGCCTCATCCAAGCCATAAGGGATGGCCTGAAATATATCCGCACCTTTTACTGCTCCCACATAAATCGTCTGGGAGCAAAATCCCTGGGGATAAAAAGCGATATCTGTCCCGGTCTTATCTCTGAAAGCATCCGAGACTAAGTTTCCTAAGGGGTTATCCTTAAACACTCCTTCTCCTAAGGGCTTTTTAATTTCGGTTTTAGCCTGAGCTATCACTTCTGTATAGACTGGTCCAAACCAGGGATTTGCTTCTACCCCTGAGGCTAAGTTACCAATCATATAAGCTAAGGTCGGTTCCTCTGGAACAGAAGAATCTACTGACTGAAGCTGATATTCCCAGCTCTGGATAACCTTATCATTCAGGTATAGGGTCAATTTACCTAAATATCTCCCGAACTCTCCTGCCTGGAGTATCAAGGTATTCCCAATCTGAACAGGTGAACTGATCACCGTATGGGAATGACCTCCTACAATTAAATCTATTCCAGAAACAGAAGATGCCACTAACTGGTCATAATCAAAACCTAAGTGTGAAAGAAGTACAACCAGATCGCAGTTATGAGCTTCTAAGGTGTTTACCCAGGCTTGAGCATTAGTTAAGGCTGGCAGAATCACTACCGGAGAGGGATTGGAGGTCTGATTGGTCATCTCGGTCAAAAGCCCGAAAATACCAACTTTTAAATCTCCATATTCTTTTATGGTATAGGGCTTAACAAAATAACCTAACTCCGGGTCAGCGGAAATATCCAGATTAGCACACACAACCGGAAAACCCTCACCTGGAAATCCTGCTTCATTCAGCACATATTTAAGAGTAGAAGGGTAGAGGTCGAACTCGTGATTACCCAGTGCTAAGACATCATATTTTAAGGCTTTCATAATTTCGAGTTCCGCAACACCCAGGTATTTTTGAAACATAAAATCACCTAAGAAAAGGTCTCCAGCGTGCAGAAGCATGACTTTGTTTTCAGACATTCTATTCATTTCCACTAAGGTGGCTATCCTTGCCATTCCACCCCAGGTCCAGTTCCCTTCAGCATCTTTAGGACCATAGGGCAGAAGATGGGAATGGGTATCGTTCAGATGCAGGATAGTTAAAGTATCGACCTGGGCTTGAGCCAAAGAGAAAATACCCAAAATCCCAATGATCCCGACTAACAGTATTAGCTTTTTCATCTTTCTCCTCCTTTAAATTTGATAATTAACCTTCCCAGACTAAATCCCCTCCCCGAAAGTTATTTAGTTGTTTTCATAATCACCTCCTTCCACCCTCTTGGAAATATTTGGCAAATGCCATAACATTCTTGGTGCCCTCGCAGATTACTCTCCGTGCACACTCCAAAGGAAGCTGAAATTTGACCGTTGCAGCGGAATGGATTATATGGGTTGCCTTCATTACCTGTCCGGTATAGAGAGATTCAGTAAGTCCTAATCTACTCAACGTGATTTTACCTCTGACCACTTGGATCTGTTTTTTTGCCTGCCTAAAATTGAACTCAGGCCACAATCTCCGAAGTATTCCCTCAGGGCGTTTCTCTGCTTCACTATCAGAGTTGCCACGGATGAGCAAAACAAGCCTGGTTGAAGTATCATTTCTCAAAATTCGTGGAATAAGATTACTTCCCACTAACCCTGTTGCCCCGGTGAGGAAAATGACTTTGTTCATTCTGTTCATCCTTCTTGTTTTTCTACTATTCTTCAACACTTAGATAAAAGAAACAAACACATCTTACCATCCCATCATTGGACCGCCAGAAAATGATAGGCCAATAGCGATCAGGGCTATTATGGCTACAGCAACTGTACCACCAGCTACCCCAAGTGGAGTTCCCAATTTAAATCCACCGTACCAAGAAACATCAGTCTCAACTTTTTCCCATCTGTTGAACTTTGTAACTCCATTAACCCGAGAAACATCATACCCAGATCTTTTCCAACGTATAGCCTCAACCTGTGCGGATAGGGCAAACCAGTCAGCTAAATTTAACCCAACATGTCCTGTAAATGAGGGAAAGCTAAATTTCTTTTTCCAGCCCGAGAGTAATATTCCTGGTGCAATATCGAGGCTTGTCTTGGGATTTAACCAGCGGCGGTATCTGGTCTTTAAACCTATGCGAGGTTCATCATAGTCCTGGTCTATACACAGGAAAAGGGTAGCACCTATGGCTGAATGCTCGTCCCTATTCACCATCCCACCAAATTCCCAGGTAAGATAGTGACGGAGGTCTTCGCCAGGTGATTTATCGAACCTGTAGAGATAACTAAATTCGGTTATTAAAAATGAATTGCATTCTGGCTTAGGCTTTCCTCGAAAGCAAAACTTCTTCGCCTTTTTGACATTCTGATTGTTTGTCTTTGCAAAATATTCATAAGATTTCGTCTTTATTGTATCTGCATCTTGTTGTATTAAATAGGTAAGTACAGGTATTTCAGTACTACTTGAAGAAGCATCCGTCTGCAAAACCCCACTCTTTTCCTTTGCCAGCGAATTTTCAAAGCCCCCCGCGATCAGGATTAAACCCAATCCGAATCCTGCTAAAAGAATCGCTAACTTTCTCATCTCTTTCCTCCTTTAAAAGTTTTCACTAATAAGGGATTGCAATAGCTATGCCAGCAAAAATAGAAGATTAAAGAAAGGAGATAAAATCAGTTAATCGATTACTATTTAAATAGATAGAGAAGGCTCGATTTGAGTGATATTTTTTACTGAAGAGATTTTTTGAAGAGAATGTTATAGAAAAATAGACTGGGATGTTAGATTATATATAACAGTATTTGTATTTAAACTGCTATGTAATTACACGCGGGAATTCCCCCGTCTTTGGCGGGGTCTTGACGACAATTCCCGCACGAACGAAGAAATTATCATTACTGAAACCGTGAAGAATTAAACAGAGCTAAATTAGACCTTGGCAGAGCCTGAGCTTATGCCCAGCTCCTTGATTAGCCTGTTCAGATAGGTCCTTTGAATCCCTAAGAGCTTGGCGGCTTGGGATTGATTGTTTTTAGTTAAAGATAGTGTCTGGGAGATAAACTCCTTTTTGAACTTTTTTAAAGCCTCCTCTAACGGGATTCCGGGTGAGATCTCCTCTTTCCCTTTATGGCTCAACTGGGGTGGCAACAGATCCGGGGTGATCGTGTTTCCCGGTGCTAAAACTATTGCTCTTTCCAAGACATTCTGCAGCTCCCTTATATTTCCAGGCCAGTGGTAGGTCAAAAAAATCTCTAAAGTAGCAGGCTCAATGGAGATTATTCTCTTCTTCATTTCCTGGTTGAATTTCTGTAAGAAGTGGCTGGCTAATACAGGGATGTCCTCTTTTCTATTGCATAGAGGGGGTAGGGTTACAGAGATGACATTTAAACGGAAAAAAAGGTCTTCCCTGAATTTTTTCTCCTGCAATGCCTTGGATAAATCACGGTTAGTAGCCGCGATTATCCTGGTATCCACCTTTAAAGTCTGAGTCCCGCCCACCCTTTCGAATTCACCTGACTCTAAGAAATGCAAGAATTTGGTCTGAATCACCGGAGTTATATCCCCGATTTCATCTAAGAAAACGGTTCCGGTATGAGCAGTTTCCAATCTACCCTTTTTCCTCTGATAAGCTCCGGTAAAGGCTCCTTTCTCATGCCCGAAAAGGTCACTCTCTAAAAGCTGTTCAGATAAAGCCACGCAGTTGACATAGACAAAAGGCTTATCTTTCCTCGGGCTCAGGTTATGAATCGCTCGGGCTAATACCTGCTTGCCGGTACCGCTTTCTCCCTGGATCAAAATAGTTGACTTGGTATCGGCAACTTTCTGGACAAGCTCCTTGATCTTTTTCATCTCAGAGCTTTCACCCCAGGTCATATCATACTGACTATCTATCTCCTCTTTTAAATACTCTTTTTCTCGGACCAGGTTTTTCCTTTCTAAGGCTTTCTCAACAGTCAAAAGGATATGCTCGGGCTCGCAGGGCTTAGGTATAAAATCATATGCTCCCTTTCTCATGGCTTCCACGGCTTTCTCAATAGTGCCAAAAGCGGTCAGCATTATCACCAGCACTTCAGGATCTTCTTTTTTCATCTGGTTCAAGGTTTCTATACCATCCAACTTCGGCATCATTAAATCTAATAGCACCACATCCGCCCCTTCCTTTCGGAATTTCTCCAGACCATCCTCCCCATCCTCAGCCGTTAAGACCCGGTACTGATGAAACTTAAGTCTCTCAGCTAAAAGAGTTCTTATCTGGGGATCATCATCCACAATTAATATCTTCTCCTGGGACATAAACTCTCCTTTATCTAATAATTAACTCTGGGGCAGGGTAAAACTGAATTTGGTTCCTTTGCCGGTTCCAGACACTGGGCTTTCCACCTTTATCTCCCCACCATGCAGATGCACTAAATTTCTCACAATATCCAGTCCAATGCCTAAACCTTTCTCTCCCGCTCTTCCCTCAGGTGTAACCTTATGGAACCTTTCAAAGATCTTTTCTAATTTCTCAGGAGGTATTCCCACTCCATTATCGGTAACTGAGAGCTCCGCAAGTTTCTGATCCTTTATTCTCTTGGCTGAAACGGAAACTCCGCCTCCAAAATCAGTATATTTTATAGCGTTATCCAGCAAATTGAGAAGGATCTCTAATAGGCTATGTTTATCCGCATAGACGTAAATATCTTCAAGCTCCTCCTTAACTAAGTTGATACCTTTTTTCTCTGCCAGGATTTTCACCATACTGTAAGCCTCATCCACTACCTGGGCTAAAGGAAGCTTCTCCTGATTTAAAGTTATTTTACCCGATTCACTCATCGACAGAGTCAAAAGGTTTTCTATCATTCGGGAAACGTGGAGAGTGCTTTCCTTGATCATCTGCAGACACTTTCGGCTTTCATCTGAAACCTCTCCGCAGATACCTTGCAACATGTTATCTACTGAGAACCTGATGGTAGTTAGAGGTGTCCTCAGGTCATGGGATACATTGGAAATGAATTTGGTCCTGAGCTTATTTAACTCCTCTAACTTTTCCTTCTCTAATTGCTCAGCTATTATCCTTTCTCTCATTTTTACATTCTGCAGAGTCTGAGCCAGCTCCTGCACCATCAAAGAGACCAGCTCCATATCCTCAGGGGAATACTTAACCTCTGATTTCTTCTTACCGACTAATAGTAAGCCGAATAACTCCTCTTTGGTGATCAAAGGGAAGGATAACTTAATTTCGTACTTCTTTAGCCTCTGATTTTCCGGCAGCAGTGGAATCTCCCTGAAAGCGGTAGAGCCTTTAGAGCCTTGAGCCTTTTTGGTCTTAAGTAAGCCAGCGAGTAAACTACTTTTATCCCTTCTGATTTCTCCTATTTCTTCTTCAGAAAAACCGAACGATCCAGCTATTTCAAATCCTTTTGACTCGTCTTCTTTAAGAAATATCAACGCTCGCTTAACTGCCAGAAGGAGATCGATTTTTCTTAGAATTAGGTTTAAAAGCTCCTTCCGGGTGAAGGCAAAATTTACCTGGCGGGTGAATTTCTGGACCGCCTTTCGGTAATCATATCTCACTCGATAAAAAACCTTATCTACTAAAACTCTAATCCTGTTTTTAGCCGGAGCAAAAAGTAAAGCCGCCACTAAGGTGGCTAAGATGGGGAAAAGGGTTCCCTGATAGCCGGTGATCCTGCAAAGTATCTCGCCAAAAAAACCAACCACCAGAAGATATATACCCACGATAAAGCCGGTCAAAAGGGAATAAACCAGACTACGGTTGATAACCACATCTATGTCCATGGCCTGATATCTGAGGATGGAAAAAGCAAAAGAGACCGGAATTAATAACATAAATAGATAATTAACCACCTCCAGGACAAGTGCTCGGCCAAATAAAACCTCTGGAAGAGTGTGTAAAAAGATAAAAGGGAAAGTTCCCAGCGCAATCCCCCAGAAGATCCATCTGATTTTTCTTTTGTCCTCTAAAAACTCTAACTTTTTATAGGTCTGATATAAAACTAAAAGCCCTAAAAGCACATAGACAACTAAGTATATTCGAAAATACAGAAAAAGAGTTTTATACGCCTGGAACAAAGACAACGAATTTAGGGAAATAGACCGCCAGTAAAATATTCCCATCAGAAGTATAAGCACAAAACTGGGAAGGTACACAGAATAGATTAAGGGTTTCCTCTGAGTAGAAATTTCCTCCTCCTTGGGAAAAATCATGGAGAAATGGAAAAATAAAGCTGGAATCAGAGTATAGCTAATTATGTGAAAAGAAGGCAAAATGAGACTTAATCCTTTAGGGCCATAGGGGAAACCTTCCCAGGAGATGAATATTGCCAGAGAAAAAGACAAAGAGGAGATTAAAAAAATCCTGGTGACTTGACTTTGGGGGTTTTTAAGGTAAACGAAAACGCCCACCACCCACAGGAAAAGACCGGCTAAGAAATTGACCAATAAAAATATCCAGCTATTCTTACTCTCTAAAGGAACTACTAAATCGATATTCTCTCCGTCCCTTCTCAGGGTTAAGTTGACTGATTCTCCAACCTTCTTCTGATCTAAGTAGAAATTTAAATCGCTATTACTCTGGATCGGATTTTTATTAACTTCTAAAATGAGATCACCACTTTTTAGACCAGACCTTGCAGTTTTACTACCGGGGGTAAGCTGGATTATGCGGAGGTTACTATCTGATTTTTCAAAAATAGCCTTAATCCCTGGCCGTTCATTTAATCTGACCGTGCCCCAGAGTCCGATAAGCAGAAACAGGAAGGCTGTTAAAAGAAAAAAAGGAACCGATTTTATTTCTTTGACCTTCATTTTCAGTCTGTGAAGATAGACCTAAAATTCTTTCACTTAAGGAAAGTCAAATCTAGGAACGAATTAGCTCCGAATGAAACTAAAAGAAGATTAATCAAATCTTTTAGAGTGTCAAGGGAAATATTTTATGGGCGGATTCAGTTGAGCGAAGGCTGCTGCACCTTTTGAAGATAAGGCCAAGCTATCGAATCAAAGCCCAGTTTTACTCTTTCGTTAGCATAATTAAAGGGAGAGGTGGTATGAATTCGTTAATTAAACTAAATATTTACCGGCTGACAAATTATTCAACCCTGAGCAGCCCCGACCTCGCTCTCGACAAACTTTTGTTAGTTTTGAGTTCCCCCTTTAAAAAGGGCAGATTTCAAAGCCCCAAAATATATGAAGACCTACCCCTCCCTATTTTATTATGGACCAATTAATTACAAAAAATAACCCCCCATCTAGTCAACCTGAAAATTTTTTGACACTGCGTGCAAGGGAATTGTTCCGTGCCTCAATAATGCCTCTAATCCGATTGGATTATCTTGGATTATGGTGGGTTATTATGGATATTAGAAAAGCTAAGAAGTTTTTGTATGCCTTTGTAATGGCTCATCCATCAATGACTTAAGAAAACCGTTCCATCGGGCTCATAACCTTCGCTACAGCGAATAAACTCTGGTCGTCCTGCCTTTGGCGGGACCCCCGCTATTTTTTTATATTTTCAGCCTCTTTGAGGGCAGGAGTACAACTCCTGCCCGAACAGAGAGGCAAGGGATATCCCTCCGGTTTGAGTCATTTAGTTGTTTTAACTTCTTGACATAGAATAAAACTGTATTTATATTTCACAAAAATCTAAATAGAGTCAAAAACAAAAACTGTTAAGTTCAAAGGAGGTGGATAAAAAATAAAGGAGAGTGAAAAAGATAACCCAAAAACTTTTTAAGGAGAAAAAAATGAAGAAGTTACTCTATTTCTTGATGGTCTTCCTTTTAGTATTCGGTTTAACCGGATGCAGTCAGGAGGCAAAAGAGGAAAATACCCAGACCGAGTTAGCAGAGAGCGAAGCAGTAGCTGATACAGCTAAACCCAAGGTCCCGGCAGACACCACCGAGAAGATTATGAGGGACAAAAATCCGATCGTGGTTTTGGAGACCGATTTCGGAAATATTGAGTTTGAGCTATTCTGGAAAAAAACTCCAAAAACCGCTCTTAATTTCCTGAGGCTGGTTCATCAGGGTTATTATGATAGTCTGACCTTTCATCGTATAGTCCCCGATTTTGTCATTCAGGGTGGAGACCCACAGGGTGATGGAAGCGGAGGTCCAGGTTATACTATACCTTTTGAAAAAGCAGACACCAAACATCTCAGAGGTTCTTTAGGTATGGCACGGGATCAGGATCCTAATTCTGCTGGAAGTCAATTTTATATCTGTTTAAAGGATCTTCCGAGTCTGGATGGAAATTATGTGATCTTCGGCAAAGTGATTAAAGGTATGGACACAGTGGATAAGATCGCCCAGGTCAAAACCGATCCAGGGGACAGGCCCTTGGAAAAAGTGGTGATGAAGAAGGTGTATGAGAAGATAGAAGAGGAGAAATAGCATAGAGGTCTCTGAAAAACTACTTTAAAGGGGCAAATCCGAGAAACGGATCCGGAGGATTGGAGTGTTCACCTTTAGGTGAACTCAAAAAGGAGAGGGGAAAATTTACAGGGTAACCATTTCAGAGTTGCTGTTACTGAAATTCTAAAGATCCATGGGACAAGTAGTTGCCCAATTCTTTGGGCTTTTTTTGCTCGATAAATCGAGCGACTACAATTCTTTCACAAAACTAAATTTTAAAAGATTAAAAATACTTTTCTGGGGCTTAATCTCCTTGACAGGGATTGAAAGGCAAAATATATTCTTGAAAGTGGGTATGTCTTAAGGCTAAAAAGGGTTTATGAATGAGGAAGGAAGAATGAATGAGAAGGATTGGATTGTTCTTCCGCTCCTGCCCCTGCGGGATAGGTTAGTCTTTCCTTGTGAGGTCTTTTCCTTGCAGTTGGATTAGGAGAATCGAAAACTGATTGAGGAAAATCTTGATAAGGTGAATATAGCTTTTGCTTTTGTCGAGATTGAAGAAAATGCGAGGACAGGATCTTAAGACCTTTTACCTGAAAGAGAGACTGAGAAAATGGCTGAGATTTTAAGTTCCAATATAGGAAAAAAATAAAGATCTAAAATTTGCTAATATTGAAAAGACAAAAATGAGTTCAGAACAAATGGATTTTCAGAAGTTAGAGATAGAACAGTTGAAGAAAAAGATTCAGGATGCGGCTTTGCCTTTGCCAGCTGAGAGAAAAGCCCTTTTAGAAGCCGAAAGGTTAAAATTCATTTCTCCAGCCTCCGGCGAATTTGACCTCATCCGGGAATATATCGACTGGCTGATTTCTCTTCCCTGGAACCAGAGCTGTGCTGAGGGGATAGATGTGGAGAAGTTGGAGAGGGTTCTGGATAAGGAGTATTTCGGGCAGAAGAAGATGAAGGAACGAATTTATGAATACTTTTCCATTCGCCAATTAAAAAAAGATATTAAAGGCTCTCTTTTGTGTTTTGTGGGGCCGCCCGGCACCGGTAAGACCTCCTTAGCCCGTTCCCTTGCTTTAGCTTTAAACCGGAAATTAGTACGGCTGAGCGTAGCAGGATTTACCACCAGCCAACAGGTAAAAGGGGAAAGGTTCGGTTTCTCAGGCGGTCATCCTGGAGCTATTATTAAAAATCTAAGAGAGGCGGGTTGTAATAATCCTTTATTTCTGATTGAAGGGGTGGATAGATTAGGTAATGGAGCTCCAAAAGGGGAGGTTGTCTCTGCTCTGCTTGAGGCTTTAGACCAAGAGCATAATTCCAGTTTCATAGACAACTATTTAGGACTTACCTTTGACCTCTCGCCGGTCTTATTTATTGCCACAGCTCGAGATGAGGGTAAGATCCCGGATGCGCTTCTGGAGTTCTTTGAGATCATTAAGTTTACCGGATTTATAGAGGTGGAGAAGTTAGAGATTGCCAAAAGATACCTTATCCCTTACCAGATTAGAAGGCATGGACTTTCGGAAAAAGAGGCTCAGATAACAGATGATGCTATAAAGAAGATCATCCGGGAATATGCGATCGAAGAAGGTATAAGAGATCTGCAGAGGGAAATCATAACCATCTGCCGCAAGATAGCCCGAATGAGAGCCTCAGGAAGTGGAGATTTCTGGAGGGTTACACCTGAGAATCTAACAGACTATTTAGGTATTCCGGTATATATCCCGGACATAGCACAGAAAAAACCTGAGGTGGGCCTTGCCTGCGGCTTAGCCTGGACTTCCTCGGGTGGAGATATAATGTTGATCGAGGGTTTAAAGATGAGAGGGAGTGGCCAGATATTCTCCACCGGTCAGTTAGGAGGGATTATCCGGGAATCGATCCAGACGGCTCATAGCTATGTCCGTTCCCAGGCGCCGCTTTTGGGCATAAGTTATCAGGACTTCACCAATTACGATATCCATATCCATTTCCCCTCAGAGGCTATTTCCAAAGATGGTCCTTCAGCCGGAATCACCATTTCCCTGGTAATAGCCTCGGTGATGAGTGAGAAGCCGATTAGGAATGATTTAGCTATGAGCGGAGAGGTCTCTTTGAGAGGGAATATTCTTCCCATCAGCGGAATTAAGGAGAAGCTCTCCGCGGCAAGAAGGGTGGGAATAAAAAAGATCATTTTGCCTAAAGCCAATCAGAGAAATCTGCCAGATTTACCTGAGGAGTTAATAAATGAACTTGATTTTATCTGGGTGCAAAGGATGGATGAGGTCTTTGAAAAGGCTTTAATCGGCTTTGATGAACAGAAAAGACTTCACCAGGCTATAAAAAAAGAGATGAAAAAACTCGGCATGGAAAAGAAAAAGAGAAAGAAGAAAAGATCAAAACTGAAAAGTAAATGAATACCCTAGAGAAAATCTTTAAAGATAGCAAGACCATTGCAGTGGTAGGGCTTTCCTCAAATCCGGTTCGGCCCAGCTATTCGGTGGCAAGGTATCTACAATCCCAGGGGTATAAGATCATCCCGGTGAATCCAAAAGAAAAAGAGGTCTTAGGTGAGAGATCTTATCCGGATTTAATCTCCATTCCAGAGAAGGTGGATTTGGTGAATATCTTCAGAAGATCTGAGGAGGTGCCTCCGGTAGTGGAGCAGGCTATTAAGATCAAGGCAAAGGTGGTCTGGATGCAGGAGGGGATTGTTAATGAGGAGGCGGCTAAAAAGGCTTATGATGCCGGATTGACGGTGATTATGGATAGATGTATGTATAAAGAACACTACAAGTATAAGCCGAATAGTTAAAAAAGTTCAAGGGTAATCGTAGGGACAGAACATTGTTATGTCCTGCAAATACAAATATAAGAATTTCAGCTAAGGGGGAAAAGACGGAGATAAAATTTGACTACACGGTGAAGACCAGTAAAAGCTTTGAGTAGACGGTTTATAGTTTTATAAAAGAGGATAAGTTGGTTAGCCTTGTATGCCCTGCCGCATTTATGAAAAATATGGAGAACTTTTCATTAACGGAATGCAACCTGTTCTTATAGGTGAGTTTTTCCCTCATCTGGATTTAGAAGAGCTATCTGTAAAAGTGAATGAAGATTTAAAAGAGATCGTGGATAAGGCTAAGTGAATTTTACAAAAAGATAAAAATCTATTTAAGGGGATAAAATTATCCCCTTTTTGTTTTTAACTGCTTGATTTTCACATAAACATAGGATAATTTAAGATGAGAAGATTTATAGGTTTAAAAACGGAACTAAGTTACAAAAAATAAGTGAAAAGGATAATCTTTTTAATCGTAGGGTTTTTC
>Ga0209979_1001398_pt1 | contig 26558 bp, 29 predicted proteins | sample AnhtaG_FD_183114 | JGI IMG/M metagenome (GOLD analysis project Ga0209979, IMG submission 183114) | Deep subsurface microbial communities from Anholt, Denmark to uncover new lineages of life (NeLLi) - Anholt_01485 metaG (SPAdes) (version 2) | ecosystem: Environmental > Aquatic > Marine > Oceanic...
TTCCTATACTTGGATTCTCAAATAAAAAGAAGATTCAAAATACGAATGAGCCGCTCGTTTGCACAATCAACAGCCGCGGTAAAAGCACGAATCCAAGCACAAAGATTCAGGTTGAGATATACACTGTCGTGTTTGATAGCCCACCTGAGGGCGTTTATGCCGGTCCATACATCGTTGAGCACAATGATTTGATGCCCGACGAAGAATTTATACTTTCAAGAGCGCTTGATAAGCTTGGTCTGACAGACTCACCAACGGCCGAACAACGTGCTGTGGAGAGCTTCTTTTCAGCTGACAACAACGTCATAGTTCGTTCATTTGAGTCAACACGAGGCCGAGGCCTTGCGGGCGTGATTACTAACGTTTCATTCGATTGGAAAACACCATCATGGGAAATCAACCTCGGTTCAAAGGCACCGCAGCACTGCATCGTTAAAATGACATTTCAGCCGATACATGATATTGCTCCTGGCATCGACGCTGACGGCTTTAACAGGGCACCCGTTTATAACGTTGGACACATCGTTAATGAGGTTGCATCAGACCCATACGGTGATACGAAGACTGCACGAGAGATTCATAAGAAAAACGCTGATGCTGTTGAGAGATTATTTAAGAGCGATGATATCATCGGATAAAACATATGGGACTTAAAAGATACGCACGCGCTCCAATCATTTCTGGCGGTGGTGCATATGGAACATCACTTGCAACGAATGTCATCAAGCAGGCTGTCGATAATAACGTCATCAGAACACGTGTAATCACCCTACAGGGTGTTGAACGTCTAGACATCATAGCTGGTCGTGAATACGGCGACTCGAGCAGCTGGTGGGTCATTGCTGCTGCATCAGGCATCGGATGGGGGCTTCAGGTTGCTCCTGGGACAAGGTTAGTTATTCCTATTGACCTCTCTGAGGTCGCAAACCTGGTGGCCTGATGACTATCGATAGAACACATGAAGCGCTTGACAGGCTTCTATACTACATGGAGCAACCGAAACAGTCGAACATCGACCTTTCTGTGCTGTCTCCAAATCAATCGACGGGTGCATCGACAAAGACGAAATCCGACATCATCAGTGTGCTTTTTAAGATTATGGACGTGTCTGATGGTGGGTTGTCTGCAAAACAGATAGCAAAGCTGTTGAATGACTTTGCAACGAATGATGGAAGCGCAAAATCAGAGATTGATAAGTTCATTTCACTGTATGTTGATGGCAACACGCTCCAGCCAAACAACCTCATCGCTCCAATCATAAAGCAGGACAAGATGAAGCTGTCAATCATTCAGGTTGATACAATTCGTATAACTCCTGCTGGTCGTGATGTCGGTGCAGTGTGTGCATTGCTGACGATGATTCCTACAATAGAGTTATCACGTTGTGTGCCGTATCTTACGATAGACGTGCAGACTGGCCGACCTCCAATTTCTGGTGATAATCGTGTGCAGGGGCTTACAATCAATAAATTTTTGGGTGGAGCCTATGATGTATCAACGAGTCAAAATGAAAAGCTTCTTGTGATGGCGCTACAGGGTCAGGCTAGCATGACAGATGGCGTTGACACGAAGACTGCAGTAGACACGACAGTGTCTGGTATGGAGCTTTTTACATCACCACAGACGCTTAACAACCCGGACCCGACGATTGATGCCCTTCGTGCTGGCGTTGCGCTTGATAAGTTTAAGCCGTTCATGTCGATTGAAAGATTTAGCGTTGAGCTGACGCCACAGGTTGGGTTTTTTGCGTATCGAACCGCAGACCTCGATATCACACTTCATGATAGGTCACGACTTTCTGAGATAGCCGACTTCATAAGAGCAGACCTCTACGGAACGACTGAACTTTCCATTGAATACGGGTGGAGCCATCCTGACACTAGCGGTGATAACATCTACGCAGACCTTCTGAATTCAATGCGAGCCAAAGAAAAGTATGGCATCGTTAACTCACAGTTCTCCATGACAAAAAACGGCGAGGTGAAAATCAAGCTCAAGTTATTCACTAGAGGAATGAGTGATTTTCAGACAGTCAGAATAGGCGACCAAAAATCTGCGGTTGACGCGATAAGGGCCGTCAGAAATCTGCAAAAATCAATCGCTGCAATTAGGGCGAAGCTTTCACAGAGTAATGATAGCGGAAATAAAGAGATTCGTGGCGAACAACATTTATTTTCAAACTCAGAAGACATCGGTTCTGCGCTTGTTCTATCAGACCAATCACGCTCAGTTTTAATGAAGTTCATCGACAACGCTGCAAAGAGCTCAAATGGTGATATCAAGGACCTCGCAAAAGCGTTGACTGACCTCTATGGTAAGAACGGAAAGGGTAGCCAAGCTGTTGCAGACCTCAATAAATCTGTTGCATCAACGATATCAGCGAAGTTGAATGGGTTCAAAAAAGCGACGAAGAAAGACGACCCGTTCTTGTTTAGCGCAAAAGAGAAGCTTAACAAGGTAAAGGACATCAAGATAGACACTGACCGCACAGGCTACGTTTCATTGGGAAGGTTGTTAGCGACGTTCGTTGGGCTTCCGATAGCGACACAGGGTGAAGAGAAGTATGACGATGTTCAACTAATCTTTTATCCGTTCAACGCTAAAGCGGGCGCGTGTAGCAACCACAATATCGCAGAGTTTATCATCAAAATCAATGAGCTTGAGAAGGGCCTTGAGGCGATAGCAAGAAGCAGAGGCCTTCAACTATCATTGCGTGATTTCATGCAATACATCTCAAACAATTTCATCGATGATGTTGCAAATCCCGCATACGGTCTGAGCAACTTCTATTCAACAGAGATAGACCCAAAGACGGGTGTTAGAACGCAACCAAGCGGAAGACCCAAAAATCTTGAAGCGACGAAGCTATATGACCATGTTCAGGCGCGTCTGTTGCAGATAGGGTCTCAGGACGGTGTTTTTAAGCCTCCGCAGATAGACTTGATAATAGAGACAGTACCTGCAGTTGCCATTGACTCAGGACAGCTGCAGAGTGCAGAGAAGCTTCGAACAATCCTCAAAATTCACGTGTTTGATAAATGCGCGACTGCATATGAGGGCATCAGCTCACTCATCCTAGCAAGTAGAGAAGAGGACCTTAGAACGATAGGAAACGTCGCGAACAATATCGCTAGCGAGCATGCTCGCGTCTTTAATGAAACGATAAAACGAGCAAACACCGCGGGTGTCGTTGTCTCAGCGACAGACGTCAAGGCAAAGCTTGAAAAGGTCAATGCTAGCATATCTGAACCCGGTAATGTTTATAACATAACGTTTGACATCGACAAGCTACGAGCATTCATCAGACAGAACGTACCGACGCTGACGTATGGAAGCAATAACACTGGCATCAAGGACGCGACGTTCTCAACGATACAAAACCCAAATCTCTCAACGATACACATGTTAAGAGCAGGTGATGCAGGTCCACTTGCACCAAGTGGTCTTACAAAATCGAATCTTCCACTTCGAACGTTACCCGCAAAGGTAAGCATGACGACTGTTGGATGTCCTTTATTCAGCTACGCACAACAGATGTTTTTAGATTTTATGACAAACACAACGATCGATAACATCTACGGCATCAACAAACTCACACATGAGATATCTCCGGGTCGATTTGAGAGCAAAATCGATTTTGTCCCACTTGACGCATACGGTCGCTATGAAAGCCTTCCAAATCAGGTCGGCACAATGCTACAACAGCTTGACGATTTGCAGAATAAAACAAAGAAATAAGCAAGCAAGAGACGATGTTTCATGCACGCTTGATTTCAATTGAGCTATCTGTCACTGAAACAGAGAGCTCTCTATCCCATTGCATATGACGTCTGTCAGTCCAGCTTAGTTGCTTTTCACATATGTCTGCTGGCATCGCATCATCATCAGACAGATTATTGTCGAAGAACGTTCGAGCAGCGCCTTCAATCATTGATTCATTCAACCTCACACCGGCTTCTTTTACCTTTTTTTCGATGAACAATCTAAATGACCACAGGGCGGCATCATGTTTGACTGTGATTGAGTCTTTTCTGAACTGCTCAATCATCGCTTCATATGCTTTGATGATTGTTGTGTTCTTGATATCAGATAGGTCGACGGGAAGCTTATGCGATACACCTATCATGTCCTCTATTGAGTGTGAATGTATTTTAATTTTTTGACCGCTAGCAACGACACGTGCACCGATGACGTTATATCCGTCGATGCTTTTATCTCTATCTAGGATTTCCAACTTACCGTCATACCATGTGGGCATCGATTCGACGTATAAGATGTCATGATTGTTGATGCAGCACTCAGCATCACCACCCGGGTCAGCTTCGTTTAAGCGTTGAATGAGCTCTTTTGTCTTCATGCTTGTATCATATCAAATGTTGTGTTGTGTTATCAACACCTGACATTAGATACAATGACATGTGGTTTCTGTGTGCATATTAAGAGATGTGTTGGGTGAAAAGCTTGATGTGCTTTATGACACAGACACGATGAAATATCGGATATGCGATGGTGTGCCATCGAAGAGCACATGGGTCGTCGGCGACACAAATGCATTGATGAGCATTGACGCATTGGCATCACTCGGTGGAACACCCATCAGAACGTCTCCACCGAAGCAGTTCAAGGATGCGTATGACATGCTAGCTCCGGGCGTGCCCATTCGTTGGCGGTCTGCATTACCAAAAAGCGTGTTTGACTCATTCATGTCTGGGCTTCTAGATGACATCACAAGAACTCTGAGCTCAGAGCATATGACATACTATACTGACGTGTTTCAATGCATTAGAGAGACATTGGGAGCATTAGAGCATGCTTGCATCGACATCGACAGGCTTGAATCATTCATCAGCAATGAAGCCAACCACACAAATCGGGCTGCACTAGAGACACTCAGGCCTGATGCTGATGGATATGCGAAAGTACCGACGTATGACCAGCTTTCAACGGTGACGGGTCGCCTGACAATCACATCTGGCCCGAGGATGCTTACGCTTTCAAAGCGGTATCGCGGTGCTCTAAAATCTAGATACGTTGGCGGTCGCATAGCGCTTATAGACTATCGCTCACTCGAGGCACGTGTTGCAATGCTTTCAACGAATAGGATACCCCACACAGATGTGTATGCACACGTGTCAGACGATGTCGTGGGTATTATTACACGTGAACAGGCAAAAATCGCCACGATATCGCTACTATACGGTGCATCAAAAAAGACGATTGGACACATGACTGGCCTGTCTGAACCCATGCTATCACTAGCAACGCAACTCATTGCAGAATATCTCAACATCGATGGACTGCTGCGGTCGATAACTGCATCTGCGCATGATGGAATGATAAAAAACGGATACGGCAGACCAATCTTTGTATCAAACGCAAAAAAGCTAATCAATTATTACACACAATCAACAGCGTCAGACGCCGCGGTGCTGGGTTTCAGCAAAGCGATTGCATTCATCAAAGAGCGCTGTATGTTAATGCATCCGTTGTTCATAATACATGACGCACTCATGATTGATATCCATCCTGATTTCGTTGGATACATTGATGATGTAGCACGTTCATGTGAAAGCATCAAGGGGTTTGATGCATCATTCCCAGTCAGGGTGGAGTTTATAGATGTTTGATGATTCAGAAATATCGAAAATAAAGGCAACATGGAAGAGTGAAGAGCATTTTCAAAAAATCAAAGAAAACTGGGATTCATTCAACGGATTGCTTGAGCAGACTGGTGCAAGGGCTCCACAGCTGAAGGAGATGCTCAATCATTTCGGTGAAAGGGCGTGCATTGCTCCAGCGTCGACGCGGATTGAGTTTCATAATGCATTTCCGGGTGGGTTCATCGACCACTCATTAAGAGTCTTAAGGACTGCAATCAATATCTCGGCGGCTCTTAATGTGAAGTCATCGAAGGATAGCATCATCATCGCTGCTGCACTTCATGATTGGGGTAAGGTTGGTACGCTTGACGCTGATTACTACGTCATGCAAGACAGCCAGTGGCATAACAAGCAGGGTCAGATGTATCGCAAGAATGATTCAATCCGCATGCCAAACTCACAGCTTGGTCTGTTCACGATGAGCCAATTTGGCGTGAAGTTGTCGGAGGATGAATATCTCTCAGTGCTCTTGAATGATGGGATGTATGCTGAGGGTAATCGAGAATACGGTATGAAAGAGCCATCACTTGCGTTGATTGTTCATTGGGCAGATAGATGGTCGACGCAGTGTGAAAAGATGCGAACGTCGTTGTTCGATGCCGCCCCTTCGAAGCTTTAATTCGTATTGATTTCGATGAACGATTGATATTACAATGAACCATGCCATCTGACATGGACACTCATATCCTCAATTTCTATGAGGATATGCATCTTCCCTTATCCTCGGTTCCAAGACTCATTAAGAGTGTCATGTCAGGTGAGCTTCAATCTCCTCGTGAAAAGCTTGACGGTCAAAATTTCACATTCACCGTCATCGGCGACAGCGTTCGTTTTATGGGAAAGGGTTGTCCGAAGTGGATACGTGCTCGTGAAGGTCTAAACAGAGATGAGCTTGCTGAACATTACGCTGATAAGCCACAGGTAAGAGATGCATTTCTTGGTGCATATGATGCATTGCAGCATTTGGTTCATAGCTCACCATACGAACTCATTAATTCAATCTTTTATGACGGTGCCGTTGTTGTTCAATCTGAGGTTGTTTCACCGATTAATAGAAATGTTGTCAGATATTCAGGAAACTATGTTTGCATCATTGGTTCTCAACCGATTGGAGCTAGACACTTCGACGGTGTTATGTCAAAACAGCTCCAGCGCCTTCAGGACATCGCACATGACAACGGGATAGTCAATGGATGGACTATCATGGGTGCTCCTTTCGTTGAATTCAGGCCTCTCCAAGAGAACGAGGTAATTCAAGAAAATCTTATTCAAAAGTGGAATGCTCTTACAAAGAGCTTCGGTGGCAATGCGACGATGGGAGACATGCTCACGACACACGTCTGTCATTCTCTCAAAAACAATGTGCATCTTTCGGGTGCAAAGCTTCTTTCTGCTGCACGCAGGTTGGCCTATGATGATGCATCGATAATCAGTCATAGGGAATTTCCCGGCGACACTTGGAGCGAATTCAAGCGCATAGATGATGAACGTGCTTCATTCGTCGGTGAAGCGATACTTCCCATTGAAGAATTCTTTAGAGAGCTAGGTTCCTACGCGATTGACAGCTATGACTTTAAGCTAGCGATAGTCGATGACGTTGACCATCTGACGAGGATGCGTGAGATGGTCAATAACGCAAAGCTTGCATTAAAGGACGGACGACTCTGGGCACCAGAGCAAAGAGTTCTAGAAAGAGCTGCATCAGCCATCAGGCGTGCAGACGTTAGTCATTTTAACAAAAATGTTGAGGGCATCGTTTTCGTGTGGGATGGTGAGCTTCGAAAGCTAACGGGTGCATTCACATGCGTCAATCGACTCAATAGTTATTTTGCATTTGAAAGAGTTCGAATCATATGATTGTGTTGCGTATGCACGACATACTTATGAGTTGTGCCACAGAAACGTAGGAAGAGAGCCCTTCAGCCGACAGCACAGAACGTTAATCCTGTAGAAAAAGCTCCGTTGTTTCCATCGTCGATTGGAAACGTCGGCGGCTCTGCTGGGTCTGCTCGGATTGATAATCCAGATAGAAAAACGGGAAAGATACCCATTCTTACACGAGGAGAACCGTCAACGTCTCCTGATGTTTCTGCATCACAGCTAATGCAAAACGTCATCATGAATGATGATGATAAAGAGTGGTATGACACGCTCTTTAAGAAGCAGTCGAAGTTATTTTTGCAACCACGAAACACTGTCGCTAACCAACCAGACATTGGTCTGAACTGCGCGCTGGTCTTTTCGGGGGGTCTGTTGAGTGAGAACAGCGTCGGCGTGTCATACGGCGTCTTCATTCCTGTACCGAATACGATAGTCAGACAGCTCGAGGCGCTCTACCCAGCGATGCTAGATAGGTTTGCACGTGATGCTAGCCCTGCTCATATATCAGTCGTTTTAACAGATGACCTCAGCGACGAACAGGCAACCAGAGTCAAACCGATATGCATGCAAGTGCTGTCTGCGATGCAACCATTTCAGGTTGAGTTATGCGGAACAGGTTATTTCTTTAATGATGACGCCAGTGTGTTTCATGTTAGAGTATCATCTCCTAGATTATCAGAGCTTCATGAAGCACTGTCTGCTGCGCTTCAAACATCAGGAATTCCAGTAAAATCACACCCGACGTACCAGGGACACATCACTCTAGCGTACCTTCCAAGCGGGCAACAACAACCTGAGATACCGATAGTCGGTTCATGGGTCGTCGATCGTGTTGAGGTATGGAATAGAACATCGCCGATATCGTTAAAGATGGGTAAAGCGACGTGTTTGGGTTGTGTCTCGGGTCTGTGTCGTGTTCATATCGCTGAGGGCAAGAGACGTGTCATAAATGAACCAGATGACACCGATGAAAAGAGTGTGGATGATGGTTCTGAACAGACAGACGAAGCCAGCGGTGGTGGAGCAGCAGCAGGTGGAGATATAAGGGGATACGTTCTTCCGATGGGTAGAACAAATCTCAATAAGCGCCAACGTAGAAAGAGACTTAAAATCAGTGCTGGGTCATTTGGTGGTGGAAGCTTTGTGTGAAAATACCCGTTAGATACATTGAGTGCTGTCTCACTGCATCATCATCCATAACGTGGAGATATGCTAGCTCATTCATCGGGCCTAGAGCAGAGGGATGGAGCATGATATCGCATGTGTGTCTTGGTACGCCTGAATACATCAATGTTAGACACTGTCCGTTTTGTGGCTCTACTTTAGTTCAAAAACCTTTACAAGCGACTGGTTCGTTGGTATAATAAACTGTTCGTTGGAGAGACAGTCTTCATGTCTCTTTTAATATTACGTGGCGCTAGTCTTCATTAAACAGCTTAAGCGTTCATCAAGAGCAAATATCTCTAGAGTGTGTGTATGTCGATGTGATGAATGTGGAGTTTTTTTCGAAAGTTCATTTAAAGCACGGAATAAAAATATACACTTTTGTAGTAGAAGCTGTTATCGTTTAGGGCAGCAAAAGAAAAAAGTCCTATCTGAACAGATAAGACAAACAAACATTAAGCGCCGAGGTGTCGATTATCCCACTCAGTGTGCTGATGTTATTGCTAAACAGAATAAGACAAAAAAAGAAAAATTTGGATTATTAAGCCACGAACTAATGCAATTACGCTTCAAAGAAGCGACAGGTTTATCAAATGCATCTCAACTACCAGAACATAAAGACAAAGTAAAAGCAACATCAATCAGTCGCTACGGTGTTGAGCATCCATTTCAGTCTGACGTCATCAAATCAAAGATTAGAGAAACATGCATCACTCGTTTCGGTGTGTCGCATTATGCACAAAGCGCTGAATATAATATTCGTGCAAGAGCGACGTGTCAGAGCGTTTATGGCGTTGACTGGCCGATGCAGTCTTCATTCATAAAAAATCAGATTGATTGGAGCGCCGCAGTTGAAAAACGACACGCGACAATGAAAAAGAATGGCAGTTTCGGTCGCTCTAAGACAGAAGATTCATTTTTTGATGTGCTCTCATCTATCTTTGAAAACGTTGAACGACAGGTCGTCATCAATGGTTGGGCAATTGATTTTTATGTGCCGTTGATTGATACATTCGTTCAGTTCGACGGCGTTTACTGGCATGGTTATGACAAGACAGTTGATGAACTTCATGTGTCAAATAATAGAAGAGACGCAGTAATTTTGGGAACGAAGCTACGTGATGCTAAACAATGCATGTGGTTTAAACAAATGGGAAAAAAGTTGGTAAGATTAACAGACAAAGAGTGGAAAAAAGTAGTGAAGAGTGGTAATGAAAAACAGCTGGTCGTTAGGCTTTTTAGCGACAAAATGACTGAAATCTAAAAGAGGAATATATGGCTATTGATTTTGACAAGATTCGAAAGAAGGTTGAACAACTCTCGGGAAATAGAAAGTCGGCGCTTTGGTCGCCTAAGGCCGGCCCTGGCGGCTCTGCGAAGGAATACAACTTACGCATTCTGCCGTGGCCAGATGGTAATGACGGACAGCCATTTAAGGAGCGTTCGTTCTACTACAACATCGGCGGTGGGCGTGCAATCCTTGCACCCTCACAGTTTGGTGAATCAGATCCGATTCAGGACCTCATCAATAAGCTTCGTGCTGAAGGGACGCCTGCGTCGATGGAGCTAGCTAAGCAGTTCTATTCGAAGCGAAGGTATTATGCTCCCGTCATCGTTCGAGGTGAAGAAGAAGAGGGTGTTCGGTTATGGTCATTTGGTAAGACTGTGGTTCAAGAGCTTCTTAATCACATGATGGGTGATTATGGAGACTTCACTGACCTTAAGACGGGTCGTGATGTGAAAATCACATGCTCACAGCCTGCTGGCAAGCAGTTCGTTGATACGACTGCGACGCCTCGTCTGAAGGAGTCAGAGGCTGGCGCTGCGAAGCAGGTGAAGGAGTGGATGGCCAACGTTCCAAATCTTGATGAGATTTATGCGAACATGAAGCTGTCTGCTGACGAGATTGAGAAGAGAGTTAACGACCACTTGAATGGCACGTCGTCGTCTGACGGGTTGGAGAAGTCTCCACAGAAGAGGGTTGTTGATACGTCTGATGCTTCAACGATGGATGATGTGTTGGCCAAGTTTGACGCCATCACTGAAGATGAGTAATTTGAGAAAAGTGTAGTTTGATTATGTCTTATGCAGATGAAATCTGCACCATCACGACCCTTGGTATGCACCCGAGCTGAGGCCGATGAGTTCTCATCTGGGCTATGACGGTGCTTTGACATTTATTTTTATGTCTGACAAAAAAGTTAAACGTTCATTTCGTCGCTCACAGATAAAACACAAGTGTAAGCTATGTGGTGTTGGCTTCACCGTTAAACAGTATGCAAATCTATCACCGTATGATAATGTGAGATGTGCCAGCGTTTGTGTCGCATGTGGTCATGTCTTCATCGAGATATAAGCGTGTTGAACATTCCAGGGAAACGTCAGGTCTATGATATCACCGATTTCGTTCAACAAGAAGATTGCACTGCAACAGCGTGTGATTTAGCACCAGCATTTAAGCGTGTCTTTGATGCAATCACGTTGTTATCACCATTTAGACCACAGATGGGAGTTGCTGCGGGTGTAATCACAATTCCTCCCGGTGAATTTGAGCTTCATGATGAGGTTATTCTACCAAGCTGCATGGTAATCAAGGGAGCGGGTGGTGGCTCAGCATCAGCTGCAACATTGCTGCGTGTCAAATCACAAACGAACGGATTCGTCGTGCCACTCAAGGCACAGTGTTCACAGATATCAGACATGGCAATCGTTACGACGCTTAAATCAAACGTTGAGCGTAGCGCAATATTGTTGAACGGTCGAGCAATCATCGAGAACATCTACATCAGAGGGTTCGTTAACGGCATAAAGATTTTTGGAAATGTGAAGGATGCAGTTCCAAGCAACGTAAATGGAGCGCGCGTCTATAACACACAGATTCAAACAACAGAGCATGCTGCAGTGTGGATTAAGGGCCCAGACGCAAATGTAAATGTGTTTACTGCTCTTGATGTCGGGGGCTGTTGCACGAGGGGCGAGTTTTGGCGCCAAGCTCTTGGAGAGCCTGCTGCAATCATTGATGGTTCATTTTTGGGAAACACATTCATAGGTGCCCAGACTGCTACAACGAAAGATAAGAGCGGTGTAGTGTATCGTGGCTACGCTGTCACGGGTGTTAGCGCACGCTCTGTCTTTGTCGGCTGTTATGCTGAATCAGACCAGCTAAAAAGCATGATGTCGCCGCAGACTGTCGTGTGCGGAGGCATAGCTGGGTGGGAGGGTGAGGGTCTTAGAATAGAGGGCCAACGTTTAAGTGGTCTTCGCGTTTCTGGTGTTCCTGCTCCAGGAGATGTATACGCGCCGGAGCTTGTTGCCGGCAATCATGGGCCCCCTGGGACAGTCTTGGCCTTAAGCCCGCCACAGTCAGGCTCAACAGTTCTATCAAATGGTGTGCTTAGATGGCGCCTCATTAATGATATTGGCAATAGGTCTTGGATTCAAGATGTCGCTGGTCTGGGTGTTGGTGTTGCTAGTCGAATTAGTTTAGAGGTTGGACTATACGGCGTGATGAAGATTAAAACTGCAACGACGACGATTTAAGTTGCAGAGCTATTTGAACGTAACTGTATGCACCCATTAAGATTATGACAAGGTGAATATATGAAAAAGAAAGACAGTGTTATCGTTGATACTCCTATTGAAGATGGGCTGAAAGGATTTACCGACAGTCTCATCAAGAGTCTTAACTCTGAACATGGCGGTGGTGAAAAGATTGCGTACAATCTCCTCAAGGATGATGCACCGACGAAGGTTCATCGTTGGATTTCAACTGGGTCTAGACAACTTGATTATATCATCGCCAACAGGCCCGGAGGTGGTCTTCCAGAGGGTCGATTGATTGAGATTTTCGGTCCTCCAAGTATTGGAAAAAGTCATATCGCTGCACAAATTGCTAAAAGCACTCAAAAAATGGGTGGAATTGTTGTATTGATTGATTCTGAGTCAAGCACAAGTGTAGAGAACCTCCAGCTTCTTGGTGTCAATATCGGTAAGAATCTTATTTATTGTGATGCAGTCTGCACTGAACGCGTGTTTGAGATTGCAGAGGGCATCATTCTTAAGACACGTGCTCTTAAGAAAGACGTTCCAGTGACAATCATCTGGGATAGCGTTGCTGCCACATCTCCAAAGGCTGAGCTCGAAGGGGATTATGATAAGGATAGCATCGGTCTTCAGGCACGCGCTCTTTCAAAGGGATTCAGAAAAATCACTAGCATCGTGGGTGCAAATCGCATAACGTTCCTTGCCCTGAACCAGACGCGGACGAGCATCGGGCAGATGTATGGAGACCCACAGGTTCCTCCAGGAGGTAAGGCGATTCCATTCCATGCATCTGTTCGAATAAAGCTCGGGGCTGGGTCTCATATTGAGAATAAGGCAGGAGAAGTGATAGGCATCAACGTTAATGCGAAGACGATTAAGAACAAGGTGTCTCCGCCATTTCGTAAGTGTGATTTTCAAATCCATTTCGGCGTCGGGCTCAAAGAGCATGAAGAGCTGTTTGATTTTCTCAGGCCATTCGGCCCTGGTCGAATCGAGCTCAATGGAAAAGAGTTTGATGTTGAGGTCGAGGGCACAGGTGCGTGGAAGACATTCAGCGTCAAGGATGCAACGGGAAAGCTCATACATGAGAAGAAGTTCAATAAGAATGCATTCGATGAAGTGCTCGATGATGAGAAATTTAAGCCGTATCTTGATAAGCTAATTGAGCTGAGGATGATGAGAAAGATGAATGATTCTGCAGACATCGACGTCGATGCAGAATCATTGGTTGAGATGCAAAGCATCGCTGATGGTTTGGATGCTGATATGGGAGACCCAGAGTCATGATGATTGTGTCGGGTATTATGGGATTTTTATTGGCGCTTTTTTTTGTTCTAGCTTTAGAGGGCTTCAGGGATATGAAGCGAATGCGTGCTGTTGCTCGCCCAGATGTCGTCGAACAATCAACAGAACAGTCAGTTGATGAACATGTAGCGTCGATTACCTCTAATCGCTTCATCGTCGAAATTCCTGAAATTGCACCGTATCTTGTCATAAAAGTGACACAACCGTGCTTTCATATAGACAAGAGTGGTAATAGAACGTATGAGCCGCTTTATATCACTCTTGCAGATTGTCATGATATGAGCACGCTTGTCGATAACCTGTGTCAGGGTAGCACACTCGCGCAGGGTCGCAGGTTCATGTTCACAATCAGGTTGCTAGATGCAATGGGCCATGACATTCGAGTGTGGCACATGCACGATGCTTGGGTCAAGGATGTCTTTATGACGACGCTTGACTACAGCGACGACAAGCCATGTCGTGTGTCGCTGACAATCATGTGTGACGGTCCCATTACATCGAATGTTCAGCATTGATATCTGTAATATGACGTGTGATACCATGTCTTATGCAGATTCAGCTGAAGCTTTCATCTTCAAAGGCTCGTCTTCCTTCACAATCTAAGGATGATATCGGCTTCGACCTATACTCAACAGAGGAAGTGATGATACCCACGGGTAGAATTTTGCCCGTTGATACGGGTCTATACATCGCTCATTATCAACCCCATATCAGGCTTCATTCTCATGAAGACACAGTGTTTCTTCCGCGAGAAAATGAGTGCGACCATCCTGGGCAGGGCTCACAGTACGTCGCTGGCGATGTCATGTTCATTGAGAACCTGACGGTGTGGCCAAAGATTGAGGGGCGTTCGTCATTGGGTATCAAGGGTATCTTTCCAGTTGGTGGCGTGATTGACCCCACATACCGTGGAGAGCTGCGAATCACACTGGCCAATATGTCAGGTAACGATTACACAATCAACGTTGGAGACCGCATCGCACAGATGGTTTTCTACGTCAGTCTCATCGCTCCGAGCATCGAGTTTGAGCTTGTCGATGAGGTCAAACAAACGAAACGCGGGAACAAGGGCTTCGGCTCAACTGGGAGATGATATGAAAGACGAACTCTTTAACGAACTCTTTAAGACACCAACGCAGAAGAGACTTCTTCTTGAAGAGAAGCTGATACTGGCAGTCAAGGAGGAGCTGTATGGGCTCTATCAGGAAAAGGGCATCAACCGTGCAGACGTTTCTCTTCGAACGGGAATTTCATTGAATAGAATTAACGACATTCTTGATGGTGACGACGACATTACGTTGCGTGAGGTTGCTTCTCTTGCCTGGGCGGCCGAATCTCAATTGAGTGATATTGAGTTTCAACCCATCCCACAGGATGATGCTGTGTCTAGCTCTGAGATTTTCAGTGATGCGTGACAAGAATGATGAATTTGAAATTAGCTTGATTCCAAACTTTAGAGCTGATTTTATAAATTTACTTGGATATAGGGATGTCTTACGTTTTGTCCATAATTTTCAACACGAGCTTGTTCATAGTCTTGAGCTAATGAACTCCAAGAGTGATGAGAAGTCTGATGATTGACATGTATCAAAGATTCATTGACGACCTTCATCATGATTTGTGGCGTTGCATGCGTGAAAAGATGCACGGTAATATCGATGATATCGGTCATGACGTCAATCAATCAAACATAAATTTTATGCTTCGAAGCAGTCTTTGGAGTAACCTTGTGTCAGATGTACAAACAAATATTCGTACTCGAAGCAACGAATGGTCAAACGATGCGTAACTTGAATGAGAGACTACATAACAACTTCATCAATCGGTAATGGACTTGATGAAGTCATCAGTAATTACAACCTCAACAGCAGTCTTATATTCAAGATTAGGTACTACCTCAGCGACATCACTAGCGATATTCTTTGTAATTGTCTCATTGAATGTTTAAGTGACAATCATAAAAAAGATGATGGAATGTCAAATGCATAGCTTGAGTAATATTTGTAGTCGCTATCATCAAACCATCTGACATAGAATGGTTTAGACAAAAAAACATCAATTTCTTTTTCACGCAAAAAAGTTGATATCATCATCTCAATCAAAAGCTCGCCAAGATAGCCGGCATCAACTGCAGAACTATATCGACCAGAACGCTCTTTACTTTTCATTTGCTTCGCTAGTCTTTCCTTTTCAGATGCCTCGATTGCATCTCGCAATGCTTTTATTTCTGTCGTGAGACTGTCGATTGCTTGAACAATTTCAAAATCACTCATCTGTGTTCTCATCTCTTTTCGCTATCTTGTTAATTTTTTTGTTGATTTCTATGTCTAAACCAAGTTTATAAAAATGTTCAAAATTACTATAGATGTAGATGTGTTTAAAACTGTTGCGTTCGAACAAATTCACATTTACAAAACTACTAGTGGCTTCAATTAATTCAATCTCAAATTTATCATTCACGTCATGCATTTGACATTCCATCATCTTTTTTATGATTGTCGCTTAAACATTCAATGAGACCATCACAGATGCCAAGATTACTGTGTTCGCTGCGACCAAAAGTAAGCTCAATAAAAAACGCATTAATGAGTGTGTTTTTAACATCGGGCCAAATGTTATGTGAAACTTCATCTCTAAAAACTTTCTCAAATTTCTTGTTCACGTCACGCATCGTTCGTCTCTTTGACGCTCTGTTCGTTCTGTGCGGTTTGCTCGAGGCTGTGCTCGAGGCTGTGCCCGAGGCTGTGCCCGAAGCTGTTGTCCCAGAGGTTGTTGTTCCAGAGGCTGTCCCTGAGACTGTTTCCGAGGTTGTTTGCGATGCTGACCCAGAGGTTGTCCCTGAGACAGTTCCCGAATTTCTTGTTCAAGTCACGCATCGTTGGTCTCCTCAACGCTCTGTTCGTTCTGTGTGGTTTGTGTAAGGTTGTTTCCAAGACTGTTCTTGAGGCTGTCACTGAGGTTGCACCCAAGACTGAATCCGAGGCTATTCCCAAGGCTGTCCCTGAGGCTGTCCATGAGGCTGTGCTCAAGACTGTCCCAGAGCTGTTCTCGAGTTTCTCGTTCAAGTCACGCATTGTTGGTCACTTCAGAATCATGAATGTTTCTGACGTTTCGGAGATTGTCACTAATATCATCCATGATGCTCTGATCTCGATGCACCCAGAAGCTGTCCCTAAGACTAATCGCAAGATTGTTGCCGATGTTAGTACTAACGTCATACCAGAGGCTGTGCCCGAGGTTCTTTATAAAGTCGTCGTAGAGTCTCTTATCTAGATTATAAAATTTTATCACGGATGACCGCTGATGAGCGTAAAAAGCATCTATTTGACTATAAGAAGAGGCTTGTTGATGATATCAAACGCTCAAATGATATAGCTGCGGCTCATGGACTTCAAACATTCACAGACACAGATAGGGTGTTATCATGACTTCTAAGATTATTCATCTAGCTGCATTTGTTTTACTTTTCGGATGTGATATGAAATATAAGTCTATTCCTGAAAAGTCTGTCGACATTTGGCTGAGCGAGATGGGCATCGATGCTAGCCGGCGCAGTTGTGTCAATGACTACCCTGGGCCGATATCACATTGCACTGTTAGCACAAAGGTTGGATATATTCCAATGTTCATAAACCTTATCTGTAAAAATGATGGCTCCGGATGCTACATCAGGCCCGCCGTCAATGAATGATGTTTGAACACATTCACGTAGATTGATGATAATGGATACATGGATGCTCGACCGATTCTTTTCATCGATGCTCTTAACTGCTTTGCACGTCATTACATTAGACATCCTGCGATGTCATCACATGGGCATCAGGCGGGTGGTATCGTTGGGTTTCTCGGCTCGTTAGCTTATCTTACGACGCTTACGAATCCACGAGCAGTATACATCATTTGGGAGAGTGGTGGTTCTCCTCGTCGTAGGGCTATCTTTCCAGGATACAAGGAGGGTAGAAAACCTCCAAAGCTCAATCGATACTACGAAGACGATATTCCTGATTCAAAAGAGAACCGTGCCCATCAACAGCTGTTCTTGACAGAGGTGCTTAAGCATGTGCCCGTCTGTCAGCTGTTTGTTGAGAACTGTGAGGCTGATGACGTCATCGGTTACCTCAGCCGCAACACATTCAGGGATGAGAAGAAAATCATCGCATCATCTGATAGGGATTTTTATCAACTCTTGGATAGAAACACGATGGTGTATTCATGGGCATCGAAGAAATTCATCGGACCAGATGAAGTGAAGGCACAGTTTAACATTTCACCATCGAACTTTGTGCTTGCGAAGGCTGTGTGCGGTGATGTTAGTGATAACGTCCCGGGTGTTAAGGGCGTTGGCTTTAAAGGCCTTGCAAAGCGCTTCGACCTTACGGGTGATGAACCAATCTCTGTTCCTGAGCTTGTTAAGATGGCGAAAGAGAAGTGTGAAGATGGCCCAAAGATATTCAGCTCAATCGCTCAAAACGAAGAGTTGCTTTCTCGAAACTTCAGGGTTATGTATCTTGACACAGCCAATCTTGCGGCTGTTCAAATCATGAGAATCGATTCAATAATCCAATCATTTAAACCTGTTAGAAACCAGATTCAGTTGATGAGAGTGCTCATCGATGAAGGATTGGGCACGTTTGATGCTTTGGATTTCTTTTTCGCATTCTCTAAGATATAAACGCGTTTTTTGTTTTTTTCGAGGTCATTGATGTCAGCTGATGAAGGTGATGTTTCTTTTAAGTCGTTCGGTCGTCCTTTCCAAGAACGAGTGATTCAGGCGCTCTTGTCAGACCATGCCTGGTCGCAGCAGATGATGGAGGTTCTTAAGCTTGAGTATTTCGAGGTTGCACACCTTCGATACCTGTTTGACATCTATCAGAGACATTATCAGACGTATAAAACGTTTCCTTCAATCACGCTTCTTGCCACGATGGCACGCGACCAGCTCAGTGAGGGAAACGATGAGGTGATGTGTGCTCAGGTCGTTTCATTCCTTGGTGGGCTTAAGAGCAATCCAAACATCAATGACCTCCCGTGGGTGAAGGATAGGTCTTTAAATTTTTGTAAGAACCAAGCGCTTAAGCATGCTCTTGAAGAAGCAGTCGATTTGACGAAGAATGAGCGTTATGAAGAGATTGTCGGTCGAATCAAGTCAGCAATCACTGTCGGCACACCCAACACTGCTGGCCACGATTTTTTTGAGGACGCAGAGGCACGCTTCGTTAAAGAGAACAGAACGACTGTCGCAACCGGTCTAGCACATCTTGACACACGTGATGTGATGAATGGTGGCTTGGGTGGTGGAGAACTGGGTTGCATCTTGGCCGGCACTGGCGTCGGCAAATGCGCTCGTGGTAATTCAATTGTTCATATTAAACATGAACAAGTTTTGATTAATGGAAAAGCATATTATCCTTGGCAGTTTGTTATGACAAAACGAGGAAATATCATTGTGAGTGATATTCGAGAAGATGATGAGCTGGTCTGATACGTTATCATGTGCTATCTGTGGATTTGAAGCAGACAGCAATTTAATAACACATATCATTAAGCGACACAACATAACGATTGCTGAGTATAAACTTTTATATCCAGCGAAAGTTGTATTTCGATTTTCTGATGCTGTTAAGCAAAAGATGAGTGATGACAGACGAGACTATAATTCTGTTTATAGAAAAAACATTGCTGCAAAAGAAGCTAAAGAAAATCGCTGTTGGACTGATAAAATCGTATGTAAAATTTGTGGATTTGAGACTGCTTCATCTATTGTGTCTCACATTAATAGAAGACATAACATTACAGGCAAAGAGTATAAGCTAAAATATCCTAACTGCATTATTCAAAGAACAGCAACAGAAGATAGAGAAAAAGCTTCAAAAAATGCTAAAGAAAAATTTAAAGACCCGACTGTACGAGCTGCCTTTCTTGATTGGCGCTCGTTTCCGTCAGAAATAAAACATTGGGTAAGAAAAGGGTTTTCATTTGACGAAGCAAAAGAGTGTGTTAAAGAGTTTCAAATTAAAGCTAGTCTTTGTCAAAACAATAAACCTGAAACTCTTAATGCACGCTCTGAAGCGATGTTGGGTGATAAAAATCCGATGTCATTAGTATCAATTGCAACAAGAGCTGGTATTTCTATTGATGAAGCAGTTAAACTAACGCCATGTTACGGACGCACGAATGAAAAGCATCCGATGTTTGGGAAACATCACACAGCTGACGTTAAAGAACAGATTGCTGCAAATATGCCTAAAGCATTTTATAATCGTTCATCTGGTGAAATTGAGCTTCAAAACGTTTTAAAAGAACAATTTTGTGATGAGCTTATTGAAACAAATATAAGAGTTTTAACATATAACTGTGATATTGTTTTTCCCGTTAAACGTGTTATCGTCGAATATATGGGAGAATTTTGGCATCCACATGCAGACGCATTTTCTCCTACATGGGTTCATCCACGCACAAAATTAACCGCTAAACAGATGTGGGAACATGACAACTTAAAACTAAAAGCATTAACTGATGCTGGCTATAACGTTATCGTTGTGCGTGGTAAAGATTGGTGTTATCGTCGGTCAGAAGTTATTTTTGAGGTTAAAAATGCTATCAATCAGCCGTAATATTGTTGAACGTGATGTTAGTTTGAGTGCGCTCTTTGATGAGCTTAAGATTTCTGGTGAAAACATTGAAGTGTCAGCAAATTTCGATATACAAATTTTATCGTATGATGCTTCTACGAAAAATGATTGTTTTAAGCAAGTTGAGGGTTTCAGAAAAACAGAGCATCTTCCAATATGGCGACTTACTGTTATGCATGAAATGCTTGGTGCAATGTCGCTTGAGTGTGCATTTAAACATAATGTTTTAACAACTGTCGGATGGAAGTATGCACAAAATGTTATTAAAGGTGATTTAATAGTTGTTAGGGGTGGCTATACGGCAGTTGTTGTTGAATCGAATGAGACAGTTATTGAAAATGAGTCCCTATTTGATTTACAAGTTGCTGATACTCATTGCTTTTACACGAATGACATTCTTTCTCATAATTCACATTTTCTCGTTCAGTTGGGAGCGAATGCTGTGAAGTCTGGTCGAAATGTTCTTCATTATACGTTCGAGCTTTCTGAGAAGAAGGTCGGTATCCGATATGACTCAAACCTCTCAAATGTGAGTGCGACTGATGTGCCTGATGAAAAAGAGTTCATCAGAACGCATTATGAATCGAACAAGTCTAACTGGGGTCGTTTAATCATTAAGGAGTATCCAACCAGCACGGCTACAATCATGATGCTGAAGGCGCACATCGAAAAGCTCGCAATCACAAAGTCATTTAGGCCTGACGTAATCATCATTGACTACGCTGACATCATGAGGTCATCTAGGCAGTTTGATTCTCTTCGACATGAGCTTAAGCTGGTTTATGAAGAGCTGCGCACACTTGCAATGGAGCTCAATGTTCCAATCTGGACAGCGAGTCAGGTGAATCGCGATGGTTCTGACACTGATGTCGTCGGCCTAGACAAGATATCAGAAAGCTATGGTAAGGCGATGATTTGTGATTTCATCATCTCATTATCTAGGAAACCGATACAGAAGGCGAAGGGTCTCTGCAACATTTTCATTCCAAAAAGCAGACTCGGTAAGGACGGCATCATTTTTCCTGGTAAGATAGACACATCACGCTCAATCATTGAAGTGCTTGACGCGAACGTTGATTTAGAGGATTTCCAAATGAGTGCAGACACAGGAATGAAACAGCTCCTTAAAGACAAATGGGAGCAGGTCTCAGCAGACAGGATGGTGTCTTTAAGAAGCATCAACAAGGTAGCCAATGGTTCAAGCTCTGGTGAGGATGAATGACGATGGTTTCCTTTAAAGACGCATTAGCTGCATCAGTTGAGTACTTCGGCGGTGATGAGATGGCCGCAGATGTGTTCATCAAAAAGTATGCGTTGCGTGATGAAAATCATGAACTACTTGAGATGACGCCCGATGACATGCACAGACGTTTGGCACGTGAGTTTGCTAGGATTGAGGCGAAGTATCCGAACCCGATGTCTGAGGATGAGATATTTGAACTGCTCCGAGATTTTAGATACATCGTTCCACAGGGTAGCCCGATGTCTGGAATCGGAAACGACTATAGCATACAAAGCCTGTCGAATTGTTTTGTAATCAAGTCGCCGTATGACTCATACGGCGGCATTCTTTACACTGACCAAGAACAGGTTCAGATAATGAAGAGACGCGGGGGTGTGGGTTTCGACATCTCAACAATTAGGCCTGCTGGTCTTATCACGTCGAATGCGTCTAGAACAACTGATGGCATAGCAGTTTTCATGCAAAGATTTTCGAACTCATGTCGCGAGGTTGCACAGGGTGGCCGCCGCGGCGCACTGATGCTTACTCTTGACATCAGACATCCTGACGTCGAGACGTTCATCGACATCAAGAAAGACTTAACAAAAATCACGGGTGCAAACATCTCTCTTCGTGTATCAGATGAATTTATGAAAGCCGTTGAAGATGATAGCGATTTTACACTTCAATGGCCTGTTGACGCAATAGAACCAACTTACACACGCACCGTTAAAGCACGACAGATATGGGATAAGATAATTGACTCAGCATGGAGCGCAGCAGAACCGGGTGTTCTGTTCTGGGATACTGTCAAGCGTGAAACACCGGCTGACATATTTTCAGATGAAGGGTTCGGTTCTGTTTCGACGAATCCCTGCATCGTCGGTGAGACACTCATAGCTGTTGCTGACGGTAGAAATGCTGTTTCAATTAAAAGTTTAGCTGATGTTGGGCAGGATGTTCCCGTTTATTCTACAAATCCTACGACGGGTCGAGTTGAAATAAAAATGGGTCGAAATCCTAGAAAAACTGGAGAAATGAAAGAGGTTTGGAAGTTGATTCTTGATGATGGAAGCTCATTGATAGCTACTCCTGACCATAAAGTAATGTTGAAGACGCTAGAGTATGTTGAGCTGTCTAAGCTCAAGGCGGGCATGAGTGTTTTTCCGTTTTATTCATTCAATTCAAACGGGTATCGACAGGTAGCAAATACTGGTGCTGATATGGCTGGAGGAGCTAAACGAAATCGTCGCCAATATCGATTAATCAATGAGTTTTATCATGGAGATGTTGACGCCAAAAACATCGCAATTCATCATATCGATTTTGATAGCACCAATGATAATATCAGTAATTTGCAGTTAATGACGCATGAAGAGCATAGAGCATTACATGCTGACTGCATGCGCGGTGCCGCAAATCCATATCACAGAATGACTGCTGAACAAAAACATAACTTCGCTAGTCATCCAGGTGAGAAAAATGGGCGTTATTTAGGCGTCACAAATGATGAATTGATAGAGCACGGAAGAAAAGCCTTATCAGAAAATGGACGACTCACAGTTAGCATATGGACAAACTATGCTAAGCAACATGGCTTACCCTGTCATGTTGCTAATGAATTTCGTTTCAAGCGATTTTCTGCTTTTAAAGACAGGGTTATCAATAACCACAAGGTTGTTAGTGTTGAATTTTTCGGTTATGAGGATGTGTTCAATATTACTGTCGATGATAATCACAACTATCATGTTATTACATCTGGAAGCCCAGACGATAAGTTCATTCAAGCGTCTGGTTTGTGTGTAAAAAATTGTGGTGAAATTGTTCTAAGTCCTTATGATAGTTGCAGATTGCTCGTTGTCAATGCTCTTTCTTATGTGAGAAATGCATTCACTGAAGATGCAACATTCGACTTGAAGCTGTTCAACGAGCATGCAGTCAAGGCACAGAGATTGATGGATGACTTAATCGACATTGAGATTGAGCACATCGATGCGATAATCAAGAAGGTTGAATCTGACCCTGAACCTGATGATATCAAAGCAATCGAGACAGCGCTATGGCAGAAGATTAGGGATGCATGTGTCAAGGGTCGCAGAACAGGCCTGGGCCTCACGGGTGTCGGTGATACATTGGCATATCTAAACATCAGATACGGTTCAAAGGAGAGCATCCTCATGATTGAGGAGCTGTATCGTTCTTTGGCTGTCGCAGCCAACAAGAGCTCTGTGCAACTAGCTGTTGAGCGTGGTGCATTTCCCATCTGTGATGTCAGCAGAATGGTCAAACATCAATTCATTTCACGTCTGTTAGATGCATCAGACGCTGAGACACGAGCGGCATTCATGAAATACGGCCGGCGCAACATTTGTCTCACAACGACTGCTCCTGCTGGCTCTGTGTCTCTCATGACTAGGACGACGTCTGGTATTGAACCCGCATACATGTTGCAGTATGTGCGTCGTCGTAAGCTCACACAGAATGATGTCGGTATCCGTGTTGATTTTGAAGATTCGATGGGCGACAAGTGGCAAGAGTACGATGTTTTTCATCCTGGGTTCAAGCATTGGCGAGATGTTTCTGGCCTGACTGATGTTAAGAGCAGCCCGTATCATATGTCGACGTCGAACGACGTTGATTGGGTTGCATCTGTTGATGTTCAAGCAGTTGCTCAACGCTGGATTGAACATAGCCTCAGCAAGACGTGCAACCTACCCGCTAGCACAACGCGTGATGTCGTCGCTCAGGTCTATATGCGTGCATGGAAGACCGGTTGTAAGGGTTTCACTGTGTATCGAGATGGTTGCCGTGCTGGTGTTCTCGTTAGCGCTAAAACAAATGATGTTGCAGCGACGACAAAGACGACAAGGCCGAAAGAGCTTCCATGTGAGATTCATCATGCAAACATCAAGGGTGAGGCGTGGACGATACTAGTTGGCATGATTGATGAAAAGCCATATGAGATATTCGGCGGTTTATCAAGATTCGTTGAGATACCGAAGAAGTATGACAGAGGCCTAATCATCAAGAACGAAAGAAAGACGATGGCCGCGACATACGACCTACGCATATGCAATGGGTCTGATATTACAATCAAGGACATCGTTGAACAGTTTGATAATCCGAATCACTCTGTGATGACACGGATGATATCGCTTGCTCTTCGCCAAGGAGCGCCGATACAGCAGGTGGTTGAGCAATTGCAGAAGGGCGACCGTGATAGCGATATGTTCTCATTCGCTAAGGTGCTATCACGTGTTCTTAAGGGCTACATCGTTGATGGTGCAGAGACTGACATCGTCAAGAAGTGTGATAGCTGTGGTGGCACAAAGTTTCACTATAGCGAAGGATGTGTTTCATGTAGCTCGTGTGGGTGGAGTCGTTGCTAGATGCGATGCCTATTTAGTCAGTGGAGTGATTAACCCGATATGACGTTGATATCTGACCCAGACCTACTTCAAGACAGCGCAGCGAATGATAACTCAACAGAAGTGTATATCAACACATCTACCCTAACGATAAAGCTTGTCGTTGTCGGAGATTTATCGACTGATGGCGTCACTCTTAAGTGTCTGTATTCGTTCTTAAAGGAACAGTGGCGGAGTGACCCAAACTCGAAGAACCTAGCTGCTTTTCCTTTTCCGATGGTGCCCATCACTGATGAAAGCTTTGAGTTTGTTGATGGATGGGACCTGTTCAACGATACTGCTCGTTATCTTATTAGAACGGGTGGATGGACAGTAAGAAATACGTTAGGAAACGTTACACAGAGATGGTCAGGCATCATAGGACTTGGCACGATTGAGGCTAATGACCAGTTATACTTTCAGCAAGCAACAGGAACTCTAGGGTCGAACATTCAATTAACTGGTCAGGTTAATCAAGCAGTACAGGTTTTTAGAGACGATGACGGTGATGGAGTAACATCTGAGGGCTCTGACTACGACCGTCGAAACGTATTCAAGTTATTCGTTCGAGAACAAGCACAAACATACGATGATGCAAATCTCGTCGACATTGGTGTTTCGTCGATGGACTCGATTGCATATCGATTCCCCATTAGCACTGCGACTGACCTTAACATCACTGCAGCTGACACTGCGATATCATCATCTCAGCCGTATCAAAACATTCACATAAAGTACTTCAGCGCATCATATAAGAGAGACGTTGATACAACAAACAGTGAGAGGTCATTCGGCATCGTAATCGATGCAGGAACATGTTCTGGTCCTGATGGTTTTACGTCAGGAAGCACTCCGATATTTTCGTCATCGCTTGGAATCATATCAGCGTCGCTATACACGACTGGAACGCTCACAATCCACACTGGGTCTAATAAGGGTACATATTCTATTTTGGGAACGCCTGGCCCGTTTGGATTGACAACGACAACGAACTTTCCAAGCACATCATTTGGTCAGTCGTACACAATTCAACGTGCTGTGCCATTAGCACCCTCTGCAGAAGAGATATACGAAAAGGTACAATGGAGTCTTAGACAGAATGCTAACATCAATGTACAGACGGGTACATTGGGTGGAACATACGTTACTGGGTCAGTTGCTGATCTTTTGTTGAGATTCGTCGGAAGCACACTAGAGGCCGGAACGCTTAATCCTACGAATCCGCTGACTGGTAGCTCAAACGGTGGCGTAATCATTGAAGGGTTTAATAGCTCTGACACGAACAGACTGACATTTAGAGATAACGGTGGTACCGATAGAAGTTTCCCGTTCGTAGCAACGCTATCGTTACAGTTTGGTTCAAATCTTACTGCTGACGCTAGTGGTAGCTATTGGGTGTATTTTTCAGACCTTCCTGGAACAGGTAGCGATTTCGGAACATCAGGCGCCGTCATCGTCAATGATAACGCTGGTCTACGAATGTCAGGTAGCATTTTGGGTCAATCAACAATCACTAGAACGTTTAACTATGATGGAAACGTGCAGGGAGGTCGAACACCTGCGACAGATGCAACAATCACTGCAATCGCAATCGGTTTGAGCACTGGTCAGTATGTTAGAGCAGAAGGAACGATTGCAAGAAGCACGTCTAATACGATTTCACTTGTCGCTGCTCTAGAAAGAAATTATCAAAATCCTTGATGTTATAATGTTTAATGCATGACCACATATGCTATAACGACGG
>Ga0209979_1001400_pt1 | contig 26539 bp, 28 predicted proteins | sample AnhtaG_FD_183114 | JGI IMG/M metagenome (GOLD analysis project Ga0209979, IMG submission 183114) | Deep subsurface microbial communities from Anholt, Denmark to uncover new lineages of life (NeLLi) - Anholt_01485 metaG (SPAdes) (version 2) | ecosystem: Environmental > Aquatic > Marine > Oceanic...
CCTTTAATAGCAACCGTTCTTTACGCGCTTAACCCTGTCGGGTTGCTAGGGCGTAGGCGATCTTCTCCGATGGGGAGAGCGCCCCGAGGTCGGGCGGCGTCCTCGCTGGAGCCCCTGCGGGCACCCTTTCCGCTTGAGCCTTGGCCTCAAGCTGCCTCCTCACCTTGTCCACCATCTCACGAGCGGCGGCAAAGGAGGCCTCCACCTCATCGGGGGTCTCCCCCTTGACCAGCTCGTCGGGCACCTCAGGCGCCCCCGCCAGGATGAGGGCCCGATATTTGCCAGCGGCGCCGGATAGCTTTTCTTTGAGGGCAGCCACCTCGCCCTTAACCTCCTCCTCTTGAATTACCATAATTACCATCGATTGCTGAAGCTGAGCCAGTTCCCCTTGCAGCTCCGCGATTCGTACCTCCAGGGGGTCAAAAGACTCAGCCCCTTCTAGCTCCTTGGTCTCCTCATTCATGTTTCACCTCCCTTTTTCGAACTAATTGCGTTTACAGGAGAGTTGCTTTATGGCTTTCGATAACCCGTTTTCGCTATGCCATGCTTATCACCCAGATATTAGAACACATGTTCCCATAATGTCAAGCGGAGAATGTCACACTTGACTATTTAGAAAGGGATAGTTATAGTTTGGGTGGGGGAATTGGGTTTTCGAAATCACTATGTACTAGAAATAAAGATAAAGGGTTCCTAATGCGGTACTCGTTAAGCTATAGTAGCGTCGCACCCTGGTTGAAAAGGTGCCATGCTGGGGGAGGTGAGCCTTGACAACAGCTTTGCCATTTGAGCACGGGCCTTACCTGTTGGCGGCATTCATTTGTGAAAAGGTATTGGAAGAAAAGGATGGGGTTAAATCGGCTATCCGCATTATCGACCGAGTAACACACACGGTGGTAGGCCCTAGTCCCCCAGAGAAGATGGAACCTTTCGACTATCACTTGACTCTGCTAATCAAGCTGAAGTCGGGCTACGCGCGTGGCGTTTACCCCATTCAGGTTCGCTTAGTAAAGCCGTCTGGTGAAAGCCCCACGCCCTTGGCACAGAACGTTTTGTTTGAAGGTGAAGAGGATCGGGGTGTGGACATTGTGGGGAGTATGACGATCAAATTCGACCAGACTGGTATTTACTGGTTTCATATATACCTTGGCGACGTGCGCTTAACCCAGATTCCGTTCAGGGTTAACTATGTGCCCCAGGTCAAGCAAATACCGGGATAGTCCTATCAGAAGTTGTCGCAGCAGAGGTAGTAACAGGCCCCATATCAGGAGAAGAAACTAGGATGGTATCCCTCTCGCTAATGAATCTCTGAAGGTGCCTTTGGAGTGTTAGTTCATCTATTAGGCCCTCGCCAAGCTCAACAAGGTCAGCATCTATCTCATTCCCCATGTCAATGGCTTTTTCATCGCCTGAATCTAGGATTCTTTGCAGGTTGGACAATAGCCAGGACTCCAACTCTTGGAGGGTACAATGACTATTGAGGTAGCGCTCTATATTATAAAGGAGTTCTCGATCCATGGTAGAACCTCCGCAGGCACATAAGGTTAAATACGTATCCTCTGATATTCTACGTAAAATGTTCAATGAAAGTCAATACCCAGACATGATAGCACGTGGACAGTTAATGCCAAAGTACCCCTACCTGCGCGATGACCACTTGAAGGAACCTGAGAAACGTGGGGAGCCACAATGTACACATGGTCAAATGATTCGTTATCTTGACAATAATGGTCGTTGGCTAGTAGAAGTCTTCCAATATCGGCGCCCAAACAAGACCCTCGGGGCAAGTGGCGTGCCAGACCCAAAAAGGTTGCGATTTGGTAACACAATTTTCAGTGTTCCTCCTACATAGATATAGAATCAGGTGTTTAGCAACTGCCTTAGCTTGATTGACTATTCCCGTACCTTTTCCTCCTCCAGCCACCTTTGAAATTCTCCCTCTGCGTCCTGGATGCCCAGCTCATCCATGGCGCGGCGGCGGCTGTGGATCCCGGACGCAACCAGGATCTGCTCCTCCCTCACCAGCCGCCCGCGATCCTGGGGCAATACGGGGCCCCAGACGATCCTTGAGCGATAGGGGCCATAGCTTGCCCCGGTCTTCTGCTCCAGGATGCGAAGGATCATCTCGTTTCGCTTTTTATAGGCCGCGGTCCTGATCAGCCGCTTTCGCCTCACCTTCTGAAGCAGGGGGTGAAGCTCCATCTCCAGGGCGACCCCTGATAGCCCCCTTTGATTGTCGCCAAAGCTGGTGCGTGGCGACTCGGAGAGGTCGTGGAGGGTGCGATAGACGAGGTCGATGTAGTCCACATGGAGCCTGACCCCTCCCCCCTGGAGCAGGTCGAGGAGATAGGCCCTGGCCTTCTCGGGGAGTTCCCAGACCGCCCCCGGCTGAACGGCGATGTCGGAAGCCTCCTCCACATTCTCCAGGACGGCTATGGGATTTCCGGAGAGCTCGAGGATGGTGGAGAGCTGGGAAAGGGCTCGGTTGAGCTCCCGCGCTGGCTCCTTTATCGGGGGGATATCGGAGATGCCCCAGAACTTCTTCGGCTCGCGGAGGTTGGGATAGATGACAAAGGGGATGAATCCATAGGGGTTTGGCTTTCGCTCCGAGAGGTTGTTATCGATCCAGAGCTCAAAGCTGTCGGCGGTCCAGATCTCCACCACCGTCGATTCCCTCCTCCCATTTTTCACCCTATAGAGGAGCTCCACCTCTTCAGAGGAGAGCTGGTAATGGCTGGCAACCCGCCAAACCCGGCTCACATCGTCGCCCACCCACCAGGCGAAGAGCCCCTGCACATCGGGGGCCGATACCCTGATGCGCTGCTCCTCGGTGTCCCAGGTAACCTTGAAGCAGCCATCGCCGAGGATGGCGGTATCGAGCTCGGTATCGAAGTCCAGCTGCTCCAGGTTGTTGGTCTCATAGACCTCTTGAAGGGCCTCCTCAGCGCGGCGTGCCCTCTCCTTTGCCTCCGGGGAGCCATCTGTGGGGTCGACGGCGAAGGTGAGCCCGCTCATCAGATAGGAGGTGGCCTTCTCCACGAAGGCCTTGGCATAGTTGAAGGTGATCCGCCGCTCCCCTCTTCGTGCATTGCCCAGCCACTGAATTCCGTTGTAGAAGTCCAGGTTCTCCCGGTAGCTCCTGAGGCGATCGGGGTCTCTTCGGGCAATCTGTTGGGGAATAGTGAGATTATTCATGGTTCCTCCCGGTTGTGGGGGCACCCAAAACCCCCTCTGTACTCCTCATTATCTAATAATGCGATAGACTGTCCTTTTGCTCACCGCGAAGCGCTCCGCCAGCTCTTCGATCTTCAGCCCCTCTATTTCGTGGAGGCGGAGCATCTCTTTATTGCGAAGCACCTTGGCTGTTTGCCTCCTTGCCTCATCGTAGCGACAGCGGGGGAGGGGACAGTGGAGGCAGGAGGGAAAGAGGTCGCAGCCCTGGTCTTTATATTCAAATTGCTCCATCTCAGCGCCATGGTAGAACATATGTTCTCCAATGTCAAGAGGATTTTGTCACTCGGGTTACACTAAAGGGGAAGGAGGTGATGCCTATGGGGGCAAAATGGCGTAAATCGTAAAAAGGGATATTAAGAGGTGAAAAGGATAGTGAGGATCAACTAATGTCGATTGCGGTGGCCTAATTGAAGCGACCCCTGGCGCTTCTCGGCCGGTACTCTGCGGCCTGGACCAAGAGTGCGAGGCTGGTGAGGAAGTCATCGTGCCCCTGAGCGGGGTCAACATAGAAATTCATCGTCTGGCTGGGGCGGAAGTTGCTCTTTGCCCTCTCCATCTGGGACCAGAACTCCCCATATTCCTCTGAGCCATCGGCGGCATACATCTTCACCCTTCCTGAATTTATCGCCGCCAGGAGATCGAAGCCTAGTTTCGATTTACTCTGCTGGGTAAATAAAAAGGGGGCGACGATGGAGCGCCCCAGAGCCTGGGCAAGGAAACTGGCCACCCCGGCACCGACGCCGGTGGAGTCCACCACCACCCGCTTGCACCCCCAGACATGCTTCAGGAGGTCGACAAGCTGAGGGTAGAGGGAGGTGTGGGGTTTGCCCGTCCACCAGTGGTGCTCCACAATCTTTGCCCGTTGCCCCTGAAGAACCTCACTGGAGAATTCTAGCTCCCCGATGGTGACCACGGTGGAATCCTGTCTCGGTTTTATGGCGCGCAGCATCACATCCTCCCCCTCCTCTGCCTCCCCGGCAAGGTCGATCCCGGCAACGTAGATCTTTCCTCTATTGGGGAGATGAAGGCGGCGATGAGCCCCTTGTAGTTGTGCCCTTTGCTGAGGGCTGAGGAAGCCGCCACCGCCACGAATCGGTCTCAGGCAATATTGCGTCTGAAATAGGGGATGGCTCTCCCCAAGCCGCTCCCGTTCGCCCTCGGCATAGCGAAGGTAATGGGGATTGTACTTGGCTATCTCCTGCCAGTCATAGCAAAAGTGCCTCTTTATGCCGTCCTTTCTCTCCAGCTCCAGGTTTGTCTGCTTTACCTCCTCAAGGAGGGTGGAGTCGTCCCAGGTGGTTCCATAGTGCACTGTGGTCACGTTGGTCGCTGCCCCCATGGGCTTGAACTCCTTGGTATACTTCTCCTTGGATACATCCTGGCTTTCATCAACCTCGAGAAGGATATGGGCGGTGGCGCCCACTACATGGCTTGAGGTGTCGGCGCTGAAGAAGATCTGCCTTGCCCTGCCCAGTCGCACCATGTAGCCCAGCTCGGCAACCCAGAAGCGGGCATAGCCGGCGTCGTTGAGCCTCTCCTTGAGCCTGATCATGCTCACCATGGTCTGGGGCTTGAAGGTGGGCGAGCACTTGATGGCGTTGCCCCCAGTGCCCATAAAGAGGGTGAGCAGCAGCACCTCGAGCTGTGCGGAAAGCTCGTTCTTCCCCCCTTGCCTTGCCATCTCCACGGAGAAGGTGAGCCCCTTGCGATTCATAACGCTATCGAGGATGGCCTTGCCTACCTCTATCTGATAAGGTCTGAGCTTCTCCTTGATCATTTCTGCGATTTTTCGGGGCCCCAATTTTTACCCCACGAGACGTATGATCACTTGAATCACTACCGCTGCGATGACGAGGAAGATGAGCCCATTTATTCGCCCTTTAACCTCCTGGATGTTGCGCTCTAAATCCTTCAAACGCTCTTCCACTACGGCGCCGAAGGCACATCCCGGGGCGGCATCGAAGTCAAAGCTTTTTCGTTCTTTAATCCTGAGGAAAAGCCTTTTCATACTATTAGCTAGTTTTTCTGAACTATTCATCTCTTTTTTACCCCAAAAAATCTGCGATTTTTCGGGGGCCCCATTGACCCCCAATCGTGGAAGGCAGTGGGCCTCTTTTCGAACTTTGGCCTTCGTCTCTTTTCACCCATAATGTTGTTCCCACCCACCCGCCCTCATAGGTTTCTCTGGGGGGCACCCCCAGTCCCCCGACAAAGGGGCTGCGCCCCTCTGGACTCCCCGATGTCTTGGGGGGATGGAAGGTGGTTGGCCCTAGCTTCGAAGAGGCGCCTAGCTTGAAAAGAGGGCGGCGCCGATCTCCTTGAGCACGCCATCGATGGCCTGGGCCAGGTTCTCCTGGGATTTCTGGGAGAGGCGGTACTTGGCGGCTACCGCTTTCACCAGCAGGTCAACGGCGCGTAGCATTAGCGGCAAGTTGTCGGGTTGCTCTTCCAGGGTGCTGGTCAGCTTCACCCTGAGAAGGGCGATCTCCTCATCCAGCCCCTCGATCTTTCTTGCCTCCGGGAGGCGAATCCGCTCCGCCTCGCTTAGCGCTTCAGCATAGAAGCCCTTTTTCGCTCTAGGGGCCGTTTTCTTACCATCCCTTTTTGGCATTCTCACCCTCAAGAATGTCGAGGACTCCTTCTATGGAGTCGGCGGGAAGCTTGGAAAGCGTTTCCAAAAGACCCAGGATAAGGCAAAGCGCCGCCAAATCCCATTGCCGCTTACTTATCGCCCAGGCCAGAGCGGACATCTTCCCCTCCTTTTTTCGTTTTCGCTCATTTTGTCTTTTCCGGAAGAAAAGCCTTCTTAGCATCTTAAGCCGGCTGAAAGTCTATCTTCGATTTGCCACCAACTGGCGCAGGATGAGGATGCTCACGAGCAGGGAGCCAAGGCAGAGGAGAAGCCTGGCGATGAGCCAATGGGTGGGGTCGAGGAAGAAGGCATTGGCCCATTCCTGCCCCTGATAGAAAGAGAAAAGCCCGAAATAAAGGCTTTCAAAGAATATTGCCACGCTGAAGACGGCGAGCACCACTGCGCCGATGCGCCTTCTCCTCGTCGAGGAGCGGTATCCAAAGAAGTAGCAAGCGTTGAACCCGCTGCTGAGGACGGTGACGATGTATTGGGCGAAAACAAGGCTGTACAAGGAAACCTCCTCGAAGAAAATAGCACATGTGTTCTATAATGTCAAGGGGACTTTGTCACTTTTCTTTCAACCTAATTGCTGTGGCGGGTTTTAGGGCCACTGGCTATCTCACCCCTTTACGCACGGCGGTATGCGTTCTCACAGCCCTGCCCATCCCACGGTTGCTGCAGCTTGCTCGCATTTGACCACCGGGCATGACAGAAGTCTGGTTCAGAATGTGGGTTTGCGAACGCCGGCTGATGCAAACGGACTCGGGCTCGCTGATGCTGGCCTTGCCCAGATGGTAGACCCCGATTGGCTCGATGGCAGGATTTAAGGGAGTTCAGCATTTCATGCCGAGGGGCTCTGGGCATTTCGGGAAAAGAGGCCACCAGCATTCAAAGGCACTCTTGGCCGACCCTGTAGCGCCGCCGTTGCAAAAAATAAGACCAAATGCGCCACTTTTGGCTAAATTCGAAGAATTATAGACAAAACGGGAGCTTTATGGACAAAACGTGAGCATGACTGATATCGAGTCGTGTTAAATCAGGTTTTTCGCTCCTAAACTCTTGACAATACGCCCCAACGCTGTTATTATGGTACTTTACTACTGGAGTTGCTATCGAACTCCCGGATGGTTCGATGCAGACATCAGTCAAGCGAACGCATACCGATCGGCTGCATCTCAACATGGTTGGCTCAGGCCAGCCGTGCTGGGTGATGTCGTGTACGGTGGGTTCATTGTTTGAAGGAGGTTTGTGAACATGAAGAAGAAAGCGTTATTCCCAATGCTGGCGCTGGTTCTGGTGCTGGCGCTGGCGCTGGCTGTGCCATTGGCGGCACCGGCCGGAGCTGACCCAGCAACAGGAACAATGACAGTGGTCAGCGACACCAGTACGGAGGTGACCAGCGGTAACGTTTATGCAGACCCCACCTCCTACCCTTATCCTGCGGTATTCGCCTGGGAGCCAGGCCCGGCTTATCCCAACGATGGACCGGATGACACCAGCTGGCAGTCCAACTCGCTGTGGGACCAGCAAGTGGCGAGCACCCACACCTTCTCCGCTGGTGCCGACTGGATCTGGGAGAGCTACCGCGTGGTAAATCCGGCGGCGGGAGACGTGGTCGACTTTACAAAGACCTTCAACATTCCAGGGATTCCCACGGCCGGTACCCTTTACATCACCTGTGACAACGGCTACGAGGTGTCTCTGAATGGCACCCTAGTTGGAAGCGCCCAACTTGGTGCTGGCTGGCGTGGGAGCGATCTGACAGAGAGCTACTGCACCACCTCCGGCTGGCAGAGTGTCGAGAACTATAACGTCTTCTCGTTGCTGCAAAATGGTCTCAACACTCTCGAGATCGGCTGCGCCAATGAGCAGCTGACCAATGGCACCATAAGCAGCAACCCCGGAGGTTTGATCTTCGAGATCACTATAACCTATGAAACCAACCTGGATGTTCCCGTGGATATCAAGCCAACGTCCTGCCCCAATCCTCTGAACGTGAAGAGCAAGGGCGTGCTGCCTGTCGCCATCCTGGGCACCGCGGACTTTGACGTGACCCAGGTTGACCTCGAATCGGTGCGCCTCACGTACGGGGAGGATGGAGTTAAGATTAGCCCGCTGCGCTGGGCGCTGGAAGACGTGGCGACACCCTTCGTTCCCTTTACTGGGAAGGAGGATTGCCTCGACTGCACGACCGCTGGCCCCGACGGTTACTTGGACCTGACCCTCAAGTTTGACATGCAGGAAGTCGTCGCGGCGCTGGGTGAGGTCAACGACGGGGACTGTCTGGTCCTGCAGCTAACGGGCAAACTCAACGACGGCACCACGGAGATCAGCGGTGAGGACGTGGTGCGTATTCTCAAGAAGGGAAAGAAATGAGCCCAACCCCTGCGAGGGCAGGGTTGTACAAGGACGTCTCGGACAACAGGAACAACGCTGAGCACAACGGCTGAAGGAGCGGTGTGAGAGATGTTATGAGAGGGGTTTTGTGAGGCACGAAACCCCTCTGCCGTATCCTTGGCAAGAAGCGAACCGTGTCATAAGGTCGATACCACAATTCGGTGTCGGACCAGTTTCTTAGTAGTTGTGGAGCTGCACCTAAAAGGGGAGGCGAGTGTCAGGTCCAGAGGCCGCATCAAATTGGCAGAGGAGACGAGTCAGTAGCGGGGCCAAGAAAGCATTGGCCCCAGTTCTGGCACTCATTGTAGCATTGGTTCTGGCGCTGAGTCTCGCTACGCCGATAGCGGTGTTGGCTGCTCCAGCCTCAATGACGGTGGTCAGCGACACTACTACCAAGATCACCGAAGTCTACAATAAGGCAGGGGGGACCACTTTAGTAGTAGATCTAAGTAGTGCCCCCCTCAATGCGGTATTGGCTTGGGAACCAGACCCTTATCCATGGACTTATAACTCAGAACCACCGGAGGCTACCGGCTCCGCTTGGGACAGTGGAACGAGCGACTTCTATACCCCCTCGGGCGCCGACTGGATTTGGGATACGCACCGAACAGGGGGGCCGGAGGGGCGTTCAGACGATATCGGTGACTATCGATACAGTCCAGAATCATACACTACGGCTAATGGGTATTCACTTCCACACACCAATCTATACGATGACAATGCAGGCAAATGGGGTCGCGTCATACTCTTTGAGAAGACTTTTTTCATCCCGGGCAATGTGACCAGCGCCACGCTATACATCTCGGTGGACAATGGCTATGAGGCCTGGATCAACAGTACGTGGGTAGGCTCTAAGAACGTTTATGATAGCCTAGGACCACCACCAGTAAGTTGGGAATATACCCTACTCAAGCAAGCCAACTTAGACACGTCTGGTTGGAATGATACCGGAAACTATGATATAACCGCACTCCTCAGCCCTGGAATAAACAAGCTTGAGATCCTGGCTGGCAACGAGTACATGGACTCCGATGATGGAGGCCAAAACAGCAGCGACCAAGAATTCTACAACCCGGGAGCTGTAGCCTTCCTCATCGACATCGACTATGAGGAAGCTGACCTCGACTTCGGCGATGCACCGGACCCAAGCTATCCAACGCTCACAGCGAGCAATGGTGCCGCCCACGTTATCGTGCCCGGGTTCTTCTTGGGCGCCAGCGTTGATGCGGATGCTGACGGCCAACCGGATGCCACGGCCACCGGCGATGACCTCGACGGCAACGATGACGAGGACGGCGTGGCGTTCACCAGCGCACTGGTGAAGGGGGCCACTGCCAACGTTGATGTGACTGCCTCAGCGTCCGGGCTGCTGGACGCGTGGGTTGACTTTAACGCGGACGGTGACTGGTCGGATGCGGGCGAGCAGGTCTTTACAAACCAAGGTCTAGTTAGCGGACTGAACAGCCTCTCCTTCCCGGTGCCGGGTACAGCAAAAGTGGGCACCACCTTCGTCCGCTTTCGCTTCAGCAGTGCCGGTGGCCTCTCCTATGATGGACTGGCTCTTGATGGTGAGGTGGAGGACTACCAGGTGGAGATCGAGGAGTGGGACTTCGGCGATGCGCCTGACCCCACCTATCCCACGCTTGCGGCGAGCAATGGTGCCGCCCACGTCATCGTGCCCGGGTTCTTCTTGGGCAGCGGAGTTGATTGGGATGCGGACGGCCAACCGGACCCGAACGCGCTAGGAGATGACAACGATGGCACCGACGATGAGGACGGCGTGGCGTTCACCAGCGCACTGGTGATAGGGGACACTACCAACGTTGATGTGACTGCCTCAGCGTCCGGGCTGCTGGACGCGTGGGTTGACTTTAACGGCAACGGTAACTGGTCGGATGCCGGTGAACAAGTCTTTACCAGCCAGCCTCTAGTTGGCGGCCTCAACAACCTCCCCCTCCCCGTGCCGGGTACAGCAACTGTAGGCACCACCTTCGCCCGCTTTCGATTCAGCAGCGTGGGTGGTCTCTCCTATGATGGACTGGCTCCTGATGGTGAGGTGGAGGACTACCAGGTGGAGATCGAGGAGCCAATAGTAGTGGGTGGTGAAGTCTACCCCATATACTTGGATAAGCCCAATGCTTCAGCACCATGGCTCGGCTTGGCTCTGATTCTGGCCGCTGGCGCAGGCATATTGGTCATTAAACGGCGTAGAGCCCATCAAGCTTAGAGCCGTGAAACTTCGCCTCTTTCTAGCCCTGGCGGCTATCTTAGCCCTGCCAGGGCTAGCTTTATTCTGTGGTTGCGGAGCGCCCGGTCCTGAAAGCAATGCCGAGCCAAAGGCAGCCATTGTCGACCAGCTTTACAACCTTCGGCCAAACCAGGCATTTATCGACGAGGCTACGGCAGTGCTCGAAGGCTACGGCTTCAGTGTTGACCTCTATCAAGGCGACGAGGTCACCGTTGACTTCTTCAGGGAGTTGCCGTCCCACGGCTATAAGCTGATCATCTTCCGGGTTCATTCTGGAGAACTCATACGGGAGCATGATTCCGAAACAGTCGAAGCAACCTTCTTGTTCACCAGCGAACCCTACAGCGAAACGAAATACACCAGGGAACAAATGAGTGGCCAAATGGCGAAGGCCAGGACCAGTGAACAACTCCCCTATGTCTTTGCTATCGGCGCTAAGTTCGTCACCGACAGTATGAAAGGTAATTTCGACAACACCATTGTCATAATGATGGGCTGCAGCGCAATCCGTCATCCCGACATGGCCCAAGCCTTCATTGAAGAAGGAGCGTCAACATACTTGGGCTGGGGTGCCAGTGTTGACTTAAGCTATGTCGATTACGCAGCCCTGAATCTCATTACCAACCTGTGCACCAAGGCCATGACCGTGGAGCAGGCAATAGTCAGCACAATGAATGAGGTCGGGCCCGACCCGACCTATGGTGCTTACCTACACTGCTACCCAGCACAAAGCGCCAACCAAACGATTGCCGAGCTAATGTAGACGGGGCCCCTTTTTGTTCTAGCCCATCCTTCTCAGCGCCCTGCCGCCGAGAAGATGAAGGTGGAGATGGGGAATCTCCTGACCGGAATCGGGGCCGGAGTTTATCACCAGCCGATAGCCACTCTCGGCGATCCCCTCCCTTTTCGCCAGCTCGCCCGCTACATGGATGAGGTGCCCCAAAAGCCACTTCTGGTCGGCGCCGACCTCGGCAGGCGATGTAATGTGGGCTCGGGGCATAATGAGGAGGTGGGTCGGGGCCACGGGGTTGATGTCGCGTAGTGCAATGACATCCTCATCCTGGTAGAGGATTTCGCTTTGGATCTCACCGCTTATAATGCGACAGAAGATACAGCCTGTGTTCACCTCACCCCCTGACCCCCTCTCCTCAAGGAGAGGGGGAGGAAATATAGCTAGGGGACACCCCTAGAACCCTGGCACGGGGAACCCTGCACCCCCTTCTGAAGCATAGGGGAGAGGAAAAGGGGGGGCCGACCCTTATTGACGGGTAGCTCTCCCCCTCTCGCCATTCCAAAAACTAGAGCCCCAGCTCCCTGGCCACGATCTCTCGGTGCCAATCGGCATCGCCGAAGGTGGGCTCCGCTGCCTTGGCTCTCTTGAAGTAGAGGGGCATATCGTGGTCCATGCAGAAGCCGATGCCCCCGTGAATCTGGTGTCCGAGGAGGGTTACCCTACGGTAGGCCTCGCTCGCCCAGGCCTTTGCCATGGAGACCTCCATGGTGGCGGGGAGCCCCTCTGAGACCTTCCACGCAGCCTCATAGGTGATGAATCTCGAGCCATCGACATCGGTCACCATATTGGCGCAGTAGTGCTGGATCGCCTGGAAGCTGCCAATGGGTCTGCCAAACTGCACCCTCTCCTTAGCATAAGCGACGCTCATCTCCAGGGCCGCTTGGGCACCACCGATCATCTGGGCACAAAGCGCCACCGCCGCCTTCTGCAGTATCCTCTCCACCACCGACCAGCCCTTGTCCAGCTCCCCTAGCATGTTACTCTTGGGAACCCTAATATTGTCCAAGATGACCTCACATTGCTTGTCGCCAGCGATGGTCTTGAGCAGGGTGGTGGTGATCCCTGGGCTCTTGGCATCCACGAGGAAGAGGGTAATCCCCTCTTCAGGGGTAGCCCCATCCCTGGTTCTGGCGACGCACACCATGTAGTCGGCGATATTGGCATCGGGAACAAAAAGCTTGGTGCCACTGATCAAAAAATCATCCTTTTCGGGGGTCGCTTTAACGGTGATGGAGGCGGCGTCATACCTGGCGCTGGGCTCGGTGAGCGCTAGGGTGAGGATCAGATCCCCGTTGGCTATCTTGGGGAGGAACTCCCTTTTCTGCTCCTCAGTTCCTGCATCAAGGATAGTGAAGCCGCCGAGAACCACCGAGGAGAAGAAGGGACCGGGAAGGCAGGCTCGCCCCATCTCCTCAAGGAGAACCACCAGATCGAGGAAACTCATCCCCATGCCATCGTATTCCTCAGGGAATGCCAGACCCATCCATCCCAGCTCCGCCATCTTTCGCCATAGGTCCGGGGTATAGCCCTTCTCATCCTCGACCATCTCCCTTACCAAGGACTTGGGACATTCATTGCTGAGGAAATCGCGCGCCGTTTTTCTCAGCATTTCCTGCTCCTCGGTAAAACCTAGATCCATAATCTCTCCTTTCTTTTTCGAACAATTTGCTGTGGTAAACACTAATGCTTTTTGGCTTTCCCAGCCTTTTTCGAGCTAATCGCTTTTCGAACTAGTTGCTGTGACCGGTCGAAAGGCTATTCGCTTTCTTATCTCCCTTCTGTAAGAGCTCCAGTGGTCAGCCTCTGGGGAGCTCGAGGCCCCTAATGGCGATGATATTCTTCATAATCTCCGAGGTGCCCATAGCAATGGTGGCGCCAAGGGAGAAAAGATAAGCGCGCTCGATCCTCCCTCTGAGGGGCACCCATTTGGAGCCAGTCTCCAGCTGAGAGTAGAGTCCCATGATCTGCATCCCGATGTCGCCCAGGCGTTTCACCAGCTCGGTGCCATATAGCTTGGACATGGAGGCCTCGTAGCTAGGGATAAGCCCCTTACCCTGCATCCAGGCAACCCGATAGGCAATCATCCGCCCGACCTCGATCTCCACTGCCATCTCAGATAGCTTATGCCTAATTAGGGGATCCCTGGCAAGGGGCTTTCCATTTCGCTTCGTTTCCTTAGCATATTCCACCAATTGCTCCAGGGTACGCCTGGCGCTTGCTGGGACGGCGATCCCGGAGCGCTCGAAGTTCAGGGTTGTCTGGCTAATATACCATCCCTGGTTCTTCTCGCCTATCATGTTCTCTTTAGGCACCCTCACATTGTCAAGGAAGACCTCGTTGAAGTCATGGGAGGCGAGCATATTGATCAGGGGGCGGACGCTGATCCCAGGGCTCTTCATATCGACAAGAAAGTAGCTGATCCCCCGATGTCTGGGGGCATCCGGGTCGGTTCTGGTAAGGAGGTGGCACCAGTCGGCGCGATGGGCGTTGCTGGTCCACACCTTCTGTCCATCGATGACGTAATCATCGCCGTCCGCCACGGCGCGGCACTGAAGCGAAGCGAGGTCGGAGCCGGCGTTGGGCTCTGAAAACCCCTGACACCACACCACCTCTCCACTGGTGATCGCCCTTAGGTATTTCCCCTTCTGCTCCTCGGTGCCATGAACGATAAGGCAGGGGCCGACAAGGTTTATCCCCTGCCGATGAGCACCGCTGGGCGCATGATGGTAGCCAAGCTCCTCGCCGAAGATGAGCTGCTCCATCATGGAAGCGCCGCCACCGCCATATTCCTTGGGCCAAGACATAGCGAGCCAGCCCTTCTCCGCCAGCTTCTTGGTGAACTCCCTGGAGAAGTCCACCTCACCACGCTCCTCGAGGTCTTTGAGAAGTTCCTCGGTGACCTCCTTTTTCAGGAAGCGGCGAACCTCTGCTCTAAACCTTTCCTCTTCCTCAGTGAAACTAAAATCCATTTTCGACCTGTTTCCCGAATACAAAGGGAAAGCCACTGGCTTTCTGATAGCCGTTCCCTCTCGTTATCCCAAAAAGTCTAAAGGCCTATTTGGTGAGCGACCACCTCCCTTTGGCAATCGGTATCGCCGAAGGCGAGCTCTGCTGCCATCGCCCTTCTATAGTAGAGCCCCATATCATGGTCTCTGGTAGTGCCGATAGCGCCGTGGCACTGCACCCCCCTCTCGGCGACGAACTTATAGACCTCGTTAATCCATCCCTTGGCTACCGCCACCTCTTTAGCGGCGGGAAGCCCCTCGCCCACCCTCCAGGCTGCCTCATAGAGGATGCTTTTCCCCGTATCGACATTGATCCACATATTGGCACAATAATGCTGGACCACCTGGAAGCTGCCGATGGGCCTGCCATATTGTACCCTCTCCTTAACATAAGCCAAGGTCATCTCCAGGGCTGCCTGGGCACTGCCGATCATCTCGGCACATTTGGCCACGGTGGCCTGCTCCAGGGTCCTTGCTACGATGGGCCACCCTCGGTCCAGTTCGCCGAGCATGTTCTGCCTGGGCACGCTAACATCCTCGAAAACAACCTCGCACAATTTGTCGGCACCGATGGTGGGCATTACCTCGCACTTTATCCCCGGGCTCTTGGCGTCCACCAGGAAGAGGGTGATCCCCTCCTCAGGGGAGGCCCCATCGCTGGTCCTGGTGACGCATACCAAATAATCGGCGATATGGGCATTCTCTACGAAGAGCTTGGTGCCATTGATAACGAAGGCATCGTCTTTTGCCACCGCCTTTGTCTTAACCCCGCTTGCCTCATATGTGGCGCTGGGCTCGGTGAGGGCCATGGTGAGGATCATCTCTCCGTTGGCTACCTTAGGTAGGAACTCCTTCTTCTGCTCCTCGGTGCCTCCATTGAGGATGGTGAGACCACCGAGAACCACGGTGCAGAAGAAGGGGCCGGGCAGGATATTGCGCCCCATCTCCTCAAGGAGAACGATCAGGTCCATAAACTCCATTCCCATGCCATCATATTCCTCGGGGAGCACCAGACCCATCCATCCCAGCTCGGCCATCTTTCGCCATAGCTCCGGGGAATAGCCCTTCTCATCCTCCTCCAGCTCCCTAACCAGCGTCTTAGGGCACTCCTTGGTGAGGAAATCGCGGGCCGATGTTCTAAGCATCTCCTGCTCTTCGCTGAAATCGAGGTTCATGATCAACCCCTTTCTTTTTCGAACTATTTGCTTTTTCGACCTAATTGCTGTGGCGGGTTTTAAGGCTATTCGCTATCCCAGCCCTTTCTCCTTGCTTAGATCCAAAACCCTTAATGGTTAGGCTCTGGGTTCCCTTGGCAGCTCCAGGCCCCTAATGGCGATGATGTTCCTCATGATCTCCGAGGTGCCGGCGGCGATGTTCATCCCTAGAGCGAGTTGATAGGCGCTCTCAAACCTTCCCATCAATGGAGCCCATTTGGAGCGCTTCACCTGCCCGTAGAGTCCCATGATCTGGCAACCGAGGTAGGAGAGGCGCTGCCCCAGCTCGCTTCCATAAACCTTTGCCGCACAGGCCTCGGCAGCGGCCATCTCCCCCTTCTCCTGGAGCCAGGCCACCCTATAGGACATGGCGCGCCCCACTTCGATCTCGATGGCCATCTGGGCCAGCCTGTGGCGAATGAAGGGGTTTCTTGCCAGAACCTCGCCATCCCGCCTCGTCTCCTTGCAGAACTCCACCAGCTCCTCCAGGGTTCGCTTCGCCTCCATCATCCCGGCAACCCCGGATCTTTCGAAATTCATGGTCATCAGGGTGACATACCACCCCTGGTTCTCCTCGGCCACCATGTTCTGCTTAGGGACGCGCACATCATCGAAGAAGACCTCGTTGTAGAGGTGAGAGCCTTCCATGCTTATCAGGGGGCGGACGGTGACCCCCGGGTTCTTCATGTCCACCAGGAAGTAGGAGAGACCGCGGTGCCTGGGCTGCTCCGGGTCGGTTCTGGCCAGTATGAAGGACCAGTCGGCGCGGTGGGCGCCACTGGTCCAGATCTTCTGACCGTTGATAACATATTCATCGCCATCCTTCACCGCTCTTGTAGTAAGGGATGCCAGGTCGGAGCCGGCGTTGGGCTCGCTCCAGCACTGGCACCACATTATCTCTGCCTTGGCGATGGGGGGAAGGTGTTGCTGCTTCTGCTCCTCTGTTCCCCACAAAAGGAGGGTGGGTGCCAGCATGCTCACGCCAAAGACATCGACCCCCGGCGCCCCGTAGTATCCTCTTACCTCGTTGAAGAGGAGCTGTTCTATAATGGAGGCAGCCTGCCCACCATACTCCTTGGGCCAGGGACGAGAGAGCCAACCCTTCTTCCCGAGCTGGCGTGCCAGGGAGCGATGAAATGCCCATCCCTCTTCGGAAAACATGGTCTCCAGCCCAGCCACCCAGCCCGGGGGCGCCTCCTTCATCGCCTCCTTGAAGAAGTCTTCAAACTCCTTTCTCAGTGCCTCCTGCTCCGGGGTAAGTTTGAAGTCCATTTTTCACCCTCCTTTCCTTTTTCGAACTAGTTGCGGTGACAGGTCGAAAAGCTATTCACTTTCTTATCTGCCGTCTTAGGTTTCGCTGCAAAAGCCTTTTTCGGACTAGTTACGGTGACAGTTCGAAAGGCTATCTGCTTTCCTACCCCCTTCTGTCGCTATCCTCTGGGCAGCCCCAGACCCCTGATGGCGATGATCGACCTCTGGACCTCCGAGGTGCCGGCGCCGATGGTAGCAGAGACGGAATTTAGATAGGCATACTCGATGCTTCCCCTAAGCTGTGCCCATTTAGAGCCTGCTTCCAGCTGCCCATAAAGTCCTAGGATCTCCATCCCTATATTGGCGACACGTTGGTGTAATTCCGTAGAGTATAACTTAACCATGGAGGCCTCGCAGTTGGGGATGAGCCCTTTTCCCAGCATGCAAGCGACACGATAGGCAAGGGTGCGCCCCACCTCGAACTCGATGAACATCTCTGCCAGCTTTCGCCGCACCATTGGGTCTTTAGCCAGGGGCTGGCCATTGCGCTTTACTTCCTTGGCAAACTGAACCAAATCCTCTAAGATGGGGCGAATTGCGGCGGGGGGGAAGAAAACAAACTGGGGGGTTCTCTCAAAGTCCAAGGCAGTGGCCAGGTGATACCAGCCTCGGTTCTTCTCCCCAATGAGGCAGCTCTTGTGGATCCTCACCTCATCGAAGAAGACATCGTTAAAGATGTGCTGGCCGAGCATGTCTATCAGGGGGCGTACCGTGATCCCCGGGGTCTTCATATCCACAATAAAAAGGGAGATCCCTTTATGCTTTGGCACATCGGGATCCGTTCTTGCCGCCAGCCAGCCATATTCGTTGAGGTGGGCGAGGCTGGTGAAGGTCTTTTGGCCGCTGATCACAAAGTCGTCCCCATCTTCAACGGCGCGGCACTGAAGGGCGGCCAGGTCGGAGCCGGCGCCGGGCTCGCTATAGCAAAGGCAAAAATCTACCTCCCCCTTGGCAATCCTTGGCAAATATCCCCTCTTCTGCTCCTCGCTCCCATAAAGCATGATCACGGGACCAACAATGGTGACCGCCATGCTCCCTGCCACAGGCACCCTGTAATAGCACGTCTCCTCGGTGAAGATGAGTTGCTCCATAACGGAGCGATCCTGCCCGCCATATTCTTCGGGCCAGGCCATGGTAAGCCACCCCTTCTCCCCCAGCTTGCGGGAGAATTGGCGCAAAAAAGGCCACAATTCGCCGAGCCCAGCCCTTCCCTCGAATGCTGGCCAATCCTTGGGGGTCTCCCTCTCCAGGAACTCGCGGACCTCTTTTCTGAAGGCCTCCTCCTCAGGGGTAAATCGAAAGTCCATCTCTCCCCCTAAAAGCCCTCTTATAACAATTTGTCGTTGATTTTACCATATTTCTGTCATTTTGTCAACGAGTTGTTGTTTGCTAGAGGGAGCCTTTTCTAATGGATTAAGCTAGTTGCATGGCGAGGCAGGTCACTGTTCTAGCAATGCCGCTAACCGAGTGGATGTTTCTGGTCACCAGGTCGCCAATGGCATTCACATCTGGCCTTTCGATTACGGCGATGACGTCGTAGGGTCCGGTCACCGCAGCGACCGATTGCATCCCCTCCACCTTCTGAAGGGCAGTGACCACCTCTTTAGCTTTGCCCACCGCAACCTCGATAAGCACATAAGCCTTTACTGCCATCAGCCCTCCTCCTTTCCCGAAATATTAGCACGGCTACTTAGAAGAGGGGCGATTCAGGCTACGCAATCGCCCTTTCTCTATTCACAGCCCCACGATGAGACAACTGACGGTGCATGACGATGGCTGGCCACCCATGTTGTGGGTCAGTCCCAGCTGGGGGTTCTTTATCTGGCGGGGGCCAGCCTTTCCCTGAAGCTGGAGGTACATCTCATACATCATCCTCAGCCCGCTGGCGCCAATGGGGTGGCCGAAGCACTTGAGTCCTCCATCGGGCTGGACAGGAAGATCCCCCTCCAGGGTAAAGGTGCCCGCCTCGAGGTCCTCCTTTACCCGCCCCCGGGGAGAGAACTGGAGGTCCTCCATGATGGTGGCCTCGGTGATGGAGAAGCAGTCGTGGACCTCGGCCATGCTGATCTCCTTACGGGGGTCGGTTATCCCGGCCTCGGCATAGGCGGCCAGGCCAGCACGGTAGGTCTCCTCGACATGGGTATAATCGTAGTCTGTGCTTATCTGACCCTCGCCGGGGCCGACACACATCTGGAGCGCCTTGACGTAGACGGGGTCGGGCCTGAATTTCTTGGCGTCCTCGGCGCGGACTACGATGGCGGCTGCGGCCCCGTCGCTCATCCCGCAGCAATCGAAGATCCCCAGAGGCCAGGCGACTATGGGAGCCGCCAACACCTGCTCTATAGTTATCTCCCTTTGATAATGGGCCTTGGGGTTAAGGGCGCCGTTGTGGTGGCTCCTCACCGGGATAAGGGCCAGCATCCTTTTCCCTTCATCGGGGCTGAGGCCATAGCGGGCGAAGTACTTGGTGGCCATCATGGCAAACATGCCCGGGGCCGTGATCGTGGGAGACACACCCGTGCTCGCATAAGCACCCATGCCCAGGCCGCTTATGCCTTGGTCCTTTAGCTTCTCAACCCCGAGGGCCAGGGCGATGTCGTAAACCCCGGCGGCTACCGCATAGCAGGCATTTCTCAGGGTATCGGAGCCGGTGGCGCACATATTTTCCACCCTGGTCACCGGCTTGTACTGGAGCCTCAGGGGTACAGTGAGGCCCAGCCCAGCCATCCCTGAGAACTCATAGAGGGTGCCGAACCAGGCGGCCTGGACATCCTTGGGCTCGATCCCGGCATCTTCATAGGCTTCATAGGCGGCCTCGACGATCAGGTCAGCGGCGCTCTTATCCCAGAGCTCGCCGAACTTGGTGCAGCCCATGCCAACGATGGCAACCTTGTTTTTAATGCTCTCCGCCATTTCCTCCTCCTTTCTCTAGCATCTTAGCGGTCGAGTCTTCCAGAAATAGTTGTGGACACCCCGATCGAAATAGAGCTTTCTGAAGGTCATCTCCACCGGCATGCCCACCTTCACCTCGGCGGGGTCGCGGTCGGTCATATCAAATACAGCTCTTCCACCTCCTTCGAAGTCGACAACGGTAATAGTGGCTGGAGGATCAACGGTATCGGCCAGGTTGTCCTGGGTGAAGGTAAAGATCTCCGCCTTCTTATCGGTGAACCTGTAATCCTCAAACTGATCCTTGGCCTGACAATTTACACATACCCTCAGCGGAGTGCTGCCGCCGAGGCCTGCCCCTTGAGCATATTGGGGGGTGCCACAGACCTTGCACTTCACACCCCAAAGGCCGAGAATTATCCTTCGATCCCGCCACAGCCCTGCTATGGAGGTGGGTGACCTATCGGGACGGCGGGCGGCCTCTACGGTGATGAGACCACGCCAGCGCACGTATGTCTCATAATTGGCGAGCACCCTCTTTGAGGCCAGGTGATTCTTTATCCCCCTTCGATCCCTCACCTTCTCTATCTCAGGGGTCACCTGGAGCACAAAGGCATCGGCGCCATTTCCGTAGCTGGCAAAGAGGATCCTATCCCCAGGCTTGGCCTCCTCCAGGGCGGCGACCAGCATCATCATCGCCAGGGCGGCTCCCGTATTGCCCACCGTCATAAATAGGGAGTCCTGAAGCTGGGCAGCGTCAAATTTCAGTCCTCCTGCCACCCTGGGATGCCTTCTGATATCGGTGGGGGCATCGTAGACTACCTTGGCAAAATCACCCGGGGCCAGGTTGTACTTCTTCATCAGCCCGGAGATGGCTTCGGGGAGGACAGCTGAGTAGCCTTCATCGAGCACCATTCGGTCCTCCCAGGTGCGAACAAAGGTGTCGGCGTCCGACCGCCACACCCCTGAGAAGTCATCGGAGATGGAGTAGCTACCCTCGATGGTGGCAATGACCCCCTTTTCTCCCAGGAGAAGGGCAGCGCCACCGTCGCCAAGGGCCTGCTCGAAATCCCCCGCCGGCGCCCCCAGGCGCAAGTCGGCAGCGGTGACCATGATGCTCCTCGCCGCCCCGGCATTGATGGCATCCATGGCTGAGGCGATGGCGATAGTGCCAGCCCTCAGCGAACCGGTGAAATCGGCGGTTCGGATCTCTCGACGCAGATCAAGGGCCACCGATATTATGGCGGAGCATTGCTTCTCCCTGTAGGGGGAGGTGGTGGTGGCAAAAAATAGGCCATCCACTGTTTTGGGGTCGATGCCCTTCATACAGTCGATGGCTGCCTCGGTGGCCATGGTCACGCTGTCTTCATCGAAATTGGCCACCGCTTTCTCCCCGGGCAGGGCAAGGCCACCCCAGGCCCTGAAGAATTCCTCTCTACTTAGCCGATGAAGCGGTATATAGCCGCCATAAGATGTTATCCCTACCATCGATCCCCTCCTTTTCAAGCCAAGTATATATCCTCTCTATCCCTCGGTCAAGTCTAAGATTAGCCGAGGCTATTGCCGACGATGGTGACACAGGAGACCTGGGGAGGACCGCCCAGGGTATGGGAAAGCCCTAGATGTGCGTTCTTTATCTGGCGAACGTCGCACTTTCCTTGAAGCTGCTTATAGGTCTCATAGGTCATTCTTAACCCGCTGGCACCAATGGGGTGACCGAAGGACTTGAGGCCACCATCCGACTGGATGGGTAACTCCCCCTCCAGGGTAAAGGTACCAGCATCGACATCCTCCTTGGCTCTTCCTACAGGGCTGAAGCCGAGATCCTCGTAGATAACCAACTCGGTGATGGTAAAGCAATCGTGAACACAGGCGACGCTTATCTCCTTGCGGGGGTCCTTTATCCCGGCCTGCTCGTAGGCCTGCCTGGAGGCCTCTTTATTGACGGTGAAGCTTGTCCAGCCGAAGTTTGGTCTGAAGTGGGGGAGTAGTTGAGCCGAGGAGAGGCCGATCCCCTTTATATAGATGGGGTCCTGCCTAAACCTCTTGGCCATTGCGGCGGGCACTACGATAGCGGCGGCTGCCCCATCGGTGGTGGGGCAGCAATCAAATAGCCCCAGAGGCCAGGCAATGATGGGGGCGTTGATCACCTGCTCCAGGGTGACCTCCCTTCTGAAGTGGGCCTTTGGGTGAAGGCTCCCATTGTGATGGTTCTTTACGGCGATCTTGGCGATGGTCTGCTTTCCCTGCTCAGGGGTCAAGCCATAGGTATGGAAGTAGCGGGTGGCGATGAAGGCGAAGGTGCCCGGGGCAGTTCTTCGCATCTCCAGGGTGGGGTGAAGGCCACGCCCTACTCCAAGACCTCCCAACCCGGTGTCCTTAAGCTTTTCAAAGCCAAGGGCGAGGACGATGTCATACATGCCACTGGCTACGGCAAAGCAGGCGTTCCTCAGCGCCTCGTGACCGGTGGCGCAGGCATTCTCCACGTGGGTGACCGGGATGTTGCGCAGCTTTAGAGGGGTGGATAGGCACTCTCCCATCATCCCGGAGGCCACCGTGCCTACCCAAGCCGCCTGGATATCGTTGGGATCGATGCCTGCATCCTCATAGGCCTCATAAGCGGCCTCAACAATGAGATCATCGGCGCCCTTTTCCCAGAGCTCACCGAACTTGGTGCAGCCCATCCCTATTATGGCAACCTTATCCTTGATGCTTTCCATTTCAGCCTCCTTCTCTTGGTGGTCGGCACTTCCAGAAGTAGTTGTGGAAATTTGCTTCCTCGTGGAGCCTCCTCAGGGTCATCTCCACGGGCATATCCACCCTAACCTCTTTGGGATCACAGTCGGTCATCATGCAGTAGAACTGAGTACCACCCTGGAAACGGACCACCGACTGGATGATGGGCGGGTTAATGCCGGCCGAGGCGAGGTTATCCAGGGAGAAGGTGAATAGGGTGCCCTTCTCCCTGGAAAGGCTTATCTCATCGTAGTCATCCTTGGCCTGACATCCATAACAGACCCGCTGGATGGGATAGGTAATGAGGCCACACTTTCGGCACTTGCTGGCGTGACAGCTGAGGACCCAATTTTTGGTGCGCCACATTATCGTTGCCGAACCGGTACCGCGCAGGCCAGCCTGGGGGGGAAGCTGTACCAGGTTGCGGAAGGAGAGGTATTTACCGTAGCTGGGGAGAAGAGCCTTTGATGCCAGGTGTATCTTCACCCCCCGCCGCTCCCTGATCTTCTCTATCTGTTCCGTTACCTTGAGGATAAAAGCATCAGCGCCATCCCCATAGCTGGCGAAGAGGATGTTATCTCCTGCCTTGGCCTCCTCTAAGGCGGCGACCAGCATAAGCGGGGCGGAAGGGGTGCCTGTGTTGCCTATGGTGGCAAAGAGGGTATCCTGGACCTGGTTTTCCTCAAAGCCCAGCCTCCTCACCAGAGCGGCGTGGCTCCTCGGGTCGGGACCGTAGATCACCGCCTTGGCAAAATCTTTGGCGCTGAGGCCGTTCCTCTTCATTATTGCGGAGGCTGCCTCCTCCACATTCTGGGAGTAGCCATGCACGATCACCCACCGCTCCTCCCATTCTCGAACGAAGTCATCCTCGTCTGTTCTCCATACATCGGTGATCTCATAGGAGATGGAAAGGCAATCCTCGATTTCGACGGCGACATCGCTGTCCCCGATGAGAAAGCAGGCGGCGGCATCGCCCAAGGACTGCTCCAGCATGGAATAGGGGTAAGCAAGGCGGCAGTCAGCAGCGGTGACCAGGATATTCTTTGCCGAGCCAGCCTTCACCGCATCTAAGGCTGCTCTGAGGGCAGTGGTCCCCGCCCTGAGACAATCGGCGAAGTCGGCGGTGCGGATCTCCTTTCCCATGTCCAATACGGTGCCGATTATTGTGGAGCACTGCTTCTCTTTGTAAGGGGAGGTGGTTGAGGCAAAGAATAGGCCATCGATGTTGGCGCCATCGATGCCCCTGGTGCAGTCGAAGGCTGCCTCCACCGCCATGGTTATGCTATCTTCATCCTGGTTGGCGACCGCCTTCTCCCCGGGGAGGGCTGGTCCTCCCCATGTCTTAGCGATCTCACTCCGGCTCAGCCTGTAATAGGGGATATAAGCGCCATAGGATTTGATCCCTATCATTGGGTCTCTCCTGGGTGAGATTGTTTAGCAAGGTTCTTCTTCCCACCCTGTTATCGTTTCGGGGGCTACGCCCGCGCAGCCCTGTGGTGCCTGTATTTTAGTTTCTTTAGATAGTAAAGTCAACAAGGGGATAAGGCTTTATCCTTGGTCCTTTGCTTAGGTTGGGTTGTGGTGTACAATATTAAATTGGGTTTTGCCATGGAGAGGCTCATCGCCGGTGCCAAAAGGTTAGGGCTCTCTCTCACCTCCGAGCAGGTGGGAAAGTTTGAGGTCTACTACGAGGAGCTTATTCGTTGGAACAGGAGGGTGAACCTTACCACCATTGTCGATTATGAGGAGGTGCAGGTAAAGCACTTCCTCGATTCCCTTACTATAGCCCTCGCTTTAAAGGATATGCCTCCCTCTTTTTGCCTCCTCGATGTGGGTAGTGGCGCCGGGATCCCAGGGGTTCCCCTGAAAATCCTTTTTTCGAACATCAGCTTGACACTGCTCGACTCTGTTCATAAGAAGACCGACTTTCTAGATCATCTTGTTGCCAGGCTTGGTGTGGAGGGGGTGGAGATTTTGACCGGTCGGGCTGAGGATCTTGCTCGGGAGGGGCGGTATCGGGAGCAATTCGACCTTGTACTTTCAAGGGGGGTTGCTGAACTTGCGACCCTTGTCGAACTGGCCTTACCTTTTTGCACCCTGGGAGGCTCCTTTATTGCCCAGAAGAAAGGGGAGATTGAAAGGGAGGTAGAGGAAGCGATGGGGGCTATCGATATTCTTGGGGGCAGGCTAAGGGAGGTGAAGAGGGTCGAATTGGAGGAGCTTGGTGAGGAGCGCTCCCTGGTGATCATTGATAAGCTTATCGCCACCCCCAACCGCTACCCTCGCCGTGCCGGCATCCCAAAGAAGCGCCCATTAATCGCCACTAAACAGAAAGGGCATAGGAAAGCGGAAAGGCCCGCCATTGACCGCAGCAAATAGTTCGAAAAAAGAGGAACGGGGTGATGAAGATGTGGCATCACGGTCACTGCGGCTTCCGCTTTCACGGCTTCCCCGGCTTCGGATTCCACTTTAGGAGGCCCTTCCCCCGCAGAGAGGAGTACCTTCGCATGCTTGAGGAATATAAGGAGAGCCTGGAGAGGGAGCTCAGGGAGGTGGAAAGGGAGATCGAGGAGCTGAAGCGGTGACTAATAAGGGCAGAGGTCTCTCAGGCAGCAGAGGAGACAGAGGGGAACCTTTCGGCAAACCTCCTTACCATGGCGGACAAGGAGGGCGTGATATTCGTTATAGAGCCCCTCCTCTTTGGGGAGATTTTCGCTGAAAAGCGCCTGGAAAGCACGGTAGCTATCGCCCTCGGGGGCGAGACCAAGGCGGCGGAGGATGCGCCTGGTATAGGCATCGATGACGAAGACGGGCTTCCTCGCCGCATAGAGGATTATGGAGTCCGCAGTCTCTTCCCCAACCCCGTGAATGGAGAGGAGTTCCTGGCGGAGTTGGTGGGTATCAAGGGCAAAAAGCCCTTCCAGGTCGCCATAGCCCCTTAATCGCTCCACAAAGGCCTTAAGCTTCATCGCCTTGGCGTTATAGTAGCCAGAGGGGCGAATAAGATGGGCGAGCCTATCAAAGGGGAGATCGCGAAGCGCAGCGGGGGTGAGCGTCTCCGCCGCCTTAAGGTTGGAGATAGCCTGTTCCACATTGATCCACGCTGCCGATTGGGTAAGGATGGCGCCCACGATCACCTCAAAGGGGTCCTCTGCGGGCCACCATCGCTGGGGCCCATAGCGAGCAAGAAGCCGATGGTAGACCTCAAGCAGCAGGTCGTTTAGGGCTGCCTTCTGTTTAGCTTTTCCACCCAATCTGGCACCTCGACATGGGGAGGGGAATCGAAGGGGGGAATATAGGGCTTGATGTCGATTATGGGGGTGCCATCGATGGCATCCAAGCCCACCACCCGGAGCACATTCCCTTTACGCTTCAATAGCCTGACTACGGTCACCCCCAAGGGATTGGGTCTATAGGGGGTGCGGGTGGCGAAGATACCCACCAGGGGGAGGTCCTCCCTCCCCTGGGGATGGATTTTGCCTCTGGGGAGCCCCGCATAGAGAACCTTATGCATCCAATAGACTACGATGATGTGAGAGAAGGCCTCCAACCCATCCAGGGACTCCGTTAGGCTCTCATCAACTACGATCTCTGAGGTCACCTGCTCCCACCCTGCCCTCCTTGGCTCGCTGACCTCGCTCCTCACTATGCCGATAGGTTTCAGCACCATCTCCTTCATTGCTTTCTCCAAAGCTAGCCTTTCCAAATTAGAGCAAAACAGGTAGCTCCTCGGCCAGGGTGATCTCCCTTGGGCTCACTCTACAGCCATAGGCATAGATGGAGACCCCCTTCTCCTCGGCCTCTCGGAGGTCTCGCCCCTTATTTTGCCTTCGATTTTCACCTTGCCTCCAATTGAGAGAAAAAGGCCGGTCTCCCGGCCTTCCCCTTTCGCCTTGTATTGGACCTCTTCTAGGGGGTTAAGGTAAAGATCTTCCTCGCTTGCTCAGGATAGGTAGCGATAAAGCGGAGCTCATCCGGGGTGAGGGGCTTCTGGGTGTGGGCATTGGCGAGCTGCACCAGCTCCAGGATGCGTTGCGCCTCCTCATCGCTGGAGAAGGTGATGCCCAGGGTATTGTATAC
>Ga0209979_1001401_pt1 | contig 26539 bp, 45 predicted proteins | sample AnhtaG_FD_183114 | JGI IMG/M metagenome (GOLD analysis project Ga0209979, IMG submission 183114) | Deep subsurface microbial communities from Anholt, Denmark to uncover new lineages of life (NeLLi) - Anholt_01485 metaG (SPAdes) (version 2) | ecosystem: Environmental > Aquatic > Marine > Oceanic...
TTACCAGGCGGCAATTTCACCCAGTTCTCAAGGGTCATAATCATACTTCTCCTTCACAAAACAACTATGACATAACGGCCCTTTAAACTCCGCATCCATGAGACGGAGAAAAAGCCATTGCGTGCCACCGACAAACCTGCCGCACTTCACGCAGCGAGTGACGTCGCAGGCCCCCGTGTTCTGCCTCGTCAAAGGGGCCAACGTCCACCCCTCCCCGACAAGAATCTTTATTGATTGAATGAATGGCCGTTTTTGTTTCTTGGGGGTGGGTGGCCCCGTCGGGATCCCGACGCTCATCCTCGGCCCTCCCGGACTCGCTCCAGGTCCTCCCTCGCCTGGTCTATGTCGTCGTCCTTGGCGATGCGGTCGGCCAGGGCCTGCTCAGGCGTGATGCTGGTGTCCCGTCTCTTCTTGAGCTTCTGGATGTAGTCTCGGGCGAGGCCGTGGCAGGTTGGATCCACGTTAATGCCCCTCATCTCCGAGGCCTCGTACCGCTCCCCGCAGAGGTGGCACGTGATGGTCCTGAGCGGGATCTCGGCGATGGGATTCTCCCTGGGCTCGCTCATCTTGGTGATGATCTCCAGGGCCATGTCGACGATCCCCTCGACTTCCCGGACCCTGGCCGGTGGGGTCGCCTGGAGAAGTCGGGAAACCAGGGCGATCTGTTTGGAGTGGGTGGGGAGACGGCTGAGGTGGAAGGCTACCCCGAGGGGTATCTGGTCGAACTCGAGGCAGGAGAGGACCTCAGGGGCCGCCGTGGCGATCTGGAGGCGCTGCTCTATGCGTTCCCTGGGGAGCCCCGTTTTCTCGGCGATCTGCCAGGGCGCCAGGTGGTACTCGTCCTGGAGGTGTCGGAGGAGCCTGATCTCGTCGCTGGCGGGGGTCTTCCCGCGCAGCCGGTTCGAGACCAGGTTTTCCACGAGGGCGTCCACCAGCTTCCCCTCCTTATAGACGACGGGGATCTTCTCGAGGCCCCTGCGTTTCGCCTCGTCGAGGCGGTGGAGGCCGTCCACCAGGTGGAGCTGGCCCTCGTCCAGGATACACTTCAGGGGCTGGTGTATTCCCTCCTTCTCTATGGTGCCTGCAAAGTCCTCGTACTCCTCATCCGTCCATATCGACGTGACTCGAACCTCGGGGACCAGGATCTCACTCGGCTTCACGTGCCGGAACTTCATCTTTACACTCACAGTTACCCACAATCCTACCTAAAACCTAGTTTCTCCAGGAGGGCCTTCCGCTCCGCCCTCTTCATCCTGGCGTCGGGCTGCCAGTATTTGTCGCGGTCCTCCCATATCTGAAGCACCCACTCCGGGGCCACGGCGTAGACCTCGACGCCGACGTCGTCGGCGATGTCCATTATCCAGGGAATCTTCACCGGAAGGAGCAGGTGCATGAGCACCGGCCGGTCTGAGAAGACGGCGAGCTCGGCGGTATGGGGGACCAGGGCCTTGTAGATGGGCAGCTTCGAGAGGCCATCCATGTACTTCTGGATCTTCGCCTCGACGAGGACCAGGGCGCCCGGCAGGATGACGAGGGCGTCCACCTCGGGCCTCCAGGGCCGGTACACCCGGGCAGCCTTCGCCGGGCCATGCAGCGCCTTCAACTCCACCGGGATACGCCCCAGGGGACACCTGAGACGCACCTCGGCGTCCGGGTACTGATTCTTGATGTACCAGGACACCCACCTGGGCTCGATCGACCGGCGGAGCTTCGTGGCCAAGAGGTCAGAACTCCCTGGGATACATCATGGACGATTATATCAACGATTCATCTCGGTATAAAAGGGGGGGTATAAGAGCCCAACATGGAGAAATCCACAGTGAGAAGAATATCGGTTAAATCGGCAACTGAAATCGCCAAGAAATGGGCATTAGTCACACCGGCACGGGCATCCTACTACGAGCTTGAGGCACCTGCCGCAGGCGGGAAGTGGGAGGAGAGAACCACCGCCTCAGGAGGCGTCTACAAGGCAGCCATCAGCGCCGCCGGAATCCAGGACAGGTTCGTGGGCGGGGTCAAGAAGGCTGGGGCGGCCAAGTTCTCGCGCAAGGTCAAGGACGTGGGAGTGGACAGGTACGCTCCGGGCGTCGCAGCCGCGGAGGCGGACATGGCCAAGGGCGTCGCACCCTTCCGGGATATACTCGACGGGCTGGAGATCCCCGACAGAGGCCCCAGGGGCAGCCCCGGGAACTACGCCATCGGTCAGAAGGTAGGCGACGCTCTGCACAAGGGAAGGCTGGCCCTCCTCGCGGCCACGGCATAGCCACCTCCCAGATTATGAGGTGATATGAAGTGATCGTAAGTTTCGGAGTCCAGTTCGCTGGCCTTCTTCCCTTCTTACTGATGGCCCTCGTGTTCGGAATCGTTAGGATGAGGCAGCCCTACCTCAGGCACGCGCTGGCCCTGCCAAACGCGGGCACCCACATCGAGGACATCAACATCCTCGACCCCATCATGGACTTCTACATCCGCATGTACGCCACCAACGGCGCCACCAGCAACGTAGAGAACAGCATCATTGACGTCCTGAACAGCATCCAGATAATCGACGGCAGCGACATCCTGTGGGCGCTGGACAGCGAGGAGATCCTCGCCAACCAATTCTACCACTACAAGGAGTCCACAGGCCTGGGCATCGACGAGAGGCTCAGCAAGGAGCAGGCCACCGTCTTCAAGATACCCCTGGGCATCGGTAGGATGCACCCCGAGGTCGCGTTCGACCCGACGAGGTTCGCGAACCCTCAGCTGGTCCTAGATTGGAACCTGGCGAACATCAGGGCCGTCGGCGCAGACGCCTTCGTGACGGGCTCGCTGCTTGTGGACATCATGGCGGACGTCATCGACGAGGCCCCGGCCCGTCCCACGGGCTACCTGATGACCAAGGAGATCAAGGAGTACGTCGCCACGGAGGACTCGGAAACGCGGACAGAGCTTCCCGTCGACTACGCGTACCGGACCCTGTACGTACGGAGCTTCCTCGCTGACAAGTCCCCCATCAACTCCCTGGAGAAGACGGAGCACACCATCAACGAGGACAAGTACAGACCCTTCGACATCTACAACGACGACTGGTCAGAATGGCTGAAGGAGTGGTACGGGATGTGGCATCAGGGCATGTGGTACTGGATAACCGCCAGCATAGCGGGAACCCGGAACCCCTACCTGAGAGCGAATCAGTCCGTGAGCCTGGAGGCGACGGTGGCAGCCACCGACATCCTCCTGACGAGCCTGACGGAAGCAGAAATCTGCTACACCAACGCCCTGATTGCGGACACCGCAATCCACGCCAAGGTCGACGGCGCCCTGCCGTTCGGCACCTGGGCCTGGCCCTACGGCGACCCCGAGTCGCCCGAGGAGTGGCTTCAGTTCGAGTACACGGACAAGTCCAGGCTCAAGGTACTGGCCCACGACGAGCACGCGCCCCGCGTCCAGGTGTTCCTGACGCAGCACCGGATGTACTAGCCGATTAGACAATCTCTAACGACAGAGAGGAGAGAAAACGGATGGAAAAGATCCCATACCTGAGATCCCTGAAGGCGGCGTGTGACAACGCCGTCCAGTTTTTTATGGTCACAGAGCCACTGCCCTCAAGCACATGGCTCTTCGTTCAGAACACGGTGGAGGAGAACCGGGACACCAACTTCGACGCGGTCCGGGTGGGCCGCGGAACGGACGTCCTTAATCCTCACTGGTGGGAGGAGCATGTCACCTGCCTGGTGAACGTGCTGTACTGGCAGGATAAGGAGCTTCACTTCGTCCGGGAGGGTGAGCGCGTGATCTTCCGGTTCGACGGGTGCACCGTGGGCGACATGCTGTACTGTGAGGTGGAGGGCTACACCGTGGAGAAGGTTGAGAGCCGGGCGCCGTTCAGACACCGGAAGAGGGAGTGATCGGGTATGCCTCACCATGGTGAGTACGAGCATGTGAAGGAGTGGCTTCAGGACCACGACACAGACGCCATTAACCTACTGCCGCCTGTACAAAACACCTGGTACGAGGTCTTCCACGCGGAGGACGTCAGGTTACTATGGGTCAACATAATGCAGTCAAACGGTGAGGCGGCCGCCTTAGACGTTGAAATGAGGTGGACCATAGACGGGAACGTGTACTTCAAAGGTATTTCTGCGGTTAGTGGTACGTACTACTATGTATATAGATCAGTCGCACCGAGCACCGGAGGCACAGATGGTTTACTTATCGTCGTGGACACCGTGAACGCGGCGCACGGCACGGATAAGAGAGGACTGGACTTCAAGGTCGAGGCACGGCTGACCGGCGTACCAGGAACAAACCAGAGGCTTTATGTCCTATGCGTAAGGGAAACGCTCGAGATCACATAGGAGGAACGTTAAATACCCACGGAGATCACCATCGCGGAGTTCATCGAGTGGACGGAGCAGGGCCTCCTAGAGCCGTGCATGACTGTGATCGTAGGCGGTGAGCAGAGGGTTTACGGGAAGACGCCCCGCGGACAGGCCGACACCCCGAAGGGCTGGATACTCGTCTACGCCGTGGTGCCGTAGAGTTGAGTGATCATGGATGCCTGTGCACGGAACCCTGGACGCCCTGATACGGGACATCTGGGAGAAGATGAAGGTTGAAAGTGCCTGACCTATCTCTGGCCAAGCGGCTCAGGTTTCGCATCTTCGGGAGGGTCTACCTGGAGCACAGGCAGCACGAGGGCTGGAGCGGGGCCCTGCCCTTCTACCTCGCCCGCTGCCCGGAGCACGGCCCCTATGAGGACTACCCACACGGCTACGGCGGCCAGCTCCGGTGCCCCAGGTGCCACCGATACACGGTCGCAGGGACGGAGTGAGCCATGTGGTACAGGTTCGAGATATGGGTGCCCGACACGGACACCGAGGCCGGAGTCGTGACGTACAATATACGGCTCCCCGCCGGCGTCATCAAAAAGGTCAGAGTCCGCTTCCCACCGGGCCCGAACAACAAGGTAGCCCTCCGCATCATGCTGGGCGGCCACCAGATGTACCCTCGAGGCCCACCGGCGATACCTGAGTACGATCCCACCGTCCACCCCTCCGTCCCATCGTACTGGTTCAGAGGGGACGACGAGGCGATAGAGTGGGAGGACCACGTGCCGACCCAGGTGGGCGACCACTGGTCCGTGGAGGCCCAGGCGGACGACTGCTGGCACGATCACACCATCATCGTGGGCTTCAACGTGATTGAGGAGGACGTGGCGAACCCGTGGCGCATCCTGGAGGACCTGGTGGCGATATTCAAGAGGACGATCGGGCTTTAGGAGTGTGAGAATATGGGATATGACGATCGGGACTGGGGGCGCCGGAATCTGGGGCCTACATCGTACGGCAGCGTGCTGGAGCGCCGCGACCTCATCTGGAATGACGACAACATAGCGGACGGCACGGTGCCGGATGACTTCTACACCGAGGAAATATACAAGGGTAAGTTCTTCACCCGCGGCTGCCGGGGCATGATAGAGCAGCTTCAAATATACTGCATCCGCACCGCAGCGGGCACCCTGACACTTAGGTACAGCCCGCATCCCTGCCTCGGACCAGTCCGCACCGTCACCGTAACGCCCGGGGCGGCATGGGCCTGGGTGGACGTGGACATCGAGCGGATGTGGGACTACGACAGCCTGTTCATCTGGGTACACGAGTGCAGCGCCGACGTGTCTTGGGCCTACGACGCTGTGCTGCCCTACGACGGCCACGTGTACTATGTTCTTGGTATTCCTCCTGAGGATCTCGGCAGAACCTGGGAGGATATGGCCATCAGACCCTTCATTAGGGCGGTGTACTCTGGGGAGACGCCGGGCGACGTGCCGGTGAGTGGTATAATAAACAATATTCCTCTTCCATCCGTCTCAACCCTGGTGGCGGAAGCATCAAAGTCTGTTCCTGAGGATGAGGCAACCGTTATCGTTGATGTTCACGGTGCTGGATACTGTGATTATATAGAAGCGAGGGTATTCGCAGCCGTTGGCAGCGAATCGACGTACATACGTGTTTATTGTGACGGGGTTTTATCTGGACACTGGAGTTACGGTACGTTAAATCTCCTCGGACATACGACATCCACGCCGACAGTATCCCTTTCAACATATCTCGTGGATGGTTTATGCCACATGTTGATACACAAACGATTCGAGTTTCTCCGGAGGCTCAGAGTAGACGCTAACAATGCAATCGGTCCAGTCATTGTGTCCGTGAGCGTATATCCAACCCTACTGAGGTGACTGAAGGTGAAGGATCGTACCATCGTGGCGCTGTTCAGCATCGCGTGCATCACCGTACTCGTCTACCTGGGCCACAACAGCGCCATGATCAGCCTGCTGGCCATCATCATGGGTTTTTATTTCGGGCGTGAGACAGGGGACAAGGAGGTGTAAGTAATGGGGCTTAAGAGAATCGTGGGCATACGCCAGTACACGACCTTCACGCCGGCTGGGAAGGTTCAGAAGATGTTCGAGGTTAAGTTCGAGACGCAGAAGACGGAGGGCGAGTTCACCTTCGACGTACCCGTGGACAAGTACGACCCGAATCTGGTCGTGAATATGGCGCAGGAGAAGGCTGACTCGATAGACGCGGCGATAGGTTAGGGGTCATGGTTTGGATAGAATATGGGGAGTACCGAGGGTGCATCCTCTACTATTCTGACACAGAGCCGAAGCTTTACTATAGCCCCTGCATCGCGGGAGCGGCAGCCAGCCACGCCGCCCTTCTATATGCCATCGACCTAGAACTCGGCCCTGAACCGCCTCCTGAGCCTCCTCCTCCGGAGCCTCCTGAGGACCCTGAGCTTCCCTACTATATCGAGACCTACCGTGACATCCAGATCTGGTATAACCCCGAGTACGACTTCTATCGGGCGACGATCTCGGGGGTCACAACCGTTTACGGGGAGACCGTCGAGGAGGTCAGGGCGAAGATCGACGAGGTCCTAGACGGCCTAGAGCCTCCTGAAGACCCACTGGAGGGCCTGTTCGCCCAGGTCGTCGCCGCGATAAAGGTGTGGGTTCAGGATAACATCATTAGCTGGGTGACTCAGTGGGGGCAGGTAGTCAATAACTGGATCACGAACGTCGTTGAGGAAATAACAAACGTCTATAACTATATCACAGAGCAGATTACGAATGTCTATAACGACCTGAGGACTTATGTCACGAACGTATTTAACACGGTGAACGAGTACGTCACAAACGTATTTAACGCATACAACGAATATATAACGAACGTACATAACACTTTTAATGAGTATGTCACAAACATCATCGGAGTCTCCGAGGAGATCCTAGCCGAGAGACTGGTGGGCCTAACGACCTGGGTCATGGATCTCTTCAAGACGCTGGACCCCCAGGGAATCCTGAAGGACCCCCTCGGCTACATCAAGGCGGCGTTCGACACGCTTATCGCTCCATGGGGTGAAGGTATCGTGAAGGCCTTCTGGGAGGGCTTCGAGGAGGGACTAAAAGAAGCCTAAAAAAGGCTTCCTCTTAGAGGAGGGTCTAAAAACGAATGGTTGACGTGTGGAGCGAATTAGGTAAAGCCGTAGGTAGAGCCCTCAAGCCACTGGCGGACATGGGCGCCGCCATCTGGAAGGGCTTCGGCGACGCCGCCAGCGACATCATCGAGGGCCTCATGGCCGGAGCCGAGGGGCTGAAGGACACCGTGGAGCCCACCATCTCCGGCCTTCTGCCTGGCGTGTTCGACGAGGCGTCGCTGGCCCTCGGGGAGGACAGCCCACCGAAGGAGATCAAGGAGTCGGTGGACAAGTTCATCACGCAGCTCATGGAGACGATCGATAAGCAGGCCAAGACCGAGGGTAAGTCCCTCCCCACGGGTGAGGAGCTGGCGAAGACGCAGGCCACGCTCGTGGCCACCATCATCGGCATGTACGCCGCCACCCACGCCATAAGCATCGCCCTGGACGCCACCCACTTCGTGAAGGACTGGGGCTTCAAGACCGCCATCATGGACATGCTCTACCAGTTCAACATGCGGGACGTGATCGGTCCCATGATCCAGGCGCCCATCTGGGCCAGCGTCGTCATGCCGATGCGTATGCGCGCGCGCGCAGCTAATCCCTACGAGGTGCCTGGGACAGGTGTCCTGCCCTACCTGGCAGCGAAGGACATCATCACCCCGGAGCAGTACGAGCTCAACATGAGCTACCACGCCTTCGACGGGACCCAGGCGGACGCCATGCTCGCGAATACGTGGCGGTATCCTGGCTTCGGCGAGCTCAGGACCATGATCCACCGAGGCGTGAAGACCTGGCCCGATATGAAGGCAGCCCTCCAGAAGTCCCTTATCCACACGGAGTACCTCGACGCCTTCGAGGCGGCTATCCCCTCCATCCCAAGCGTCAGCGACCTTGTGCGTTTCGCCGTCCGCGAGGCGTACACCGACGCCACCACCTTCACGGAGCACTACGACAAGATGTCCGAGTGGATAGGGAAGATCGGGTACTCCCAATACTTCGCCGACGCCTTCTGGACGGCTCACTGGATAATCCCCTCCATAGGCCAGGCCGACACGATGCTTCACCGTGGCAAGATCACCGAGGAGGAGCACACCGCCCTATACATCCTGAACGACATCCGCCCCGAGGACATCCCACGGCTCAGGGCCCTTACTTGGAAGCTCCCCGGGAGGATCGAGTCCAGGTGGATGTTCCGGTGGGGTGAGGTAGACGTCACCGACTTGAGGGACGCCCTCGTGAAGGACGGGCTAGATCCTGACTACGCCGACCAGGTCGCGCGCGCCGTGGCTAAAAACCAGTATCTAAGCGACATCAACCGCCAGGTGGCGAACATCAAGGGCGACTACGCCCGGGGGTACAGCGTCGAGGCGACCCTGCGGGGCGATCTCACCGCGCTGGGCCTACGCTCTGAGATGGTGGAGTACCACGTCCTTGACGCCCTGTCCGATCGAACAAGGGCGATACACGACGAGGAGCTGCGGACTCTGCGCGCGCAATACGCCCGAGGGGCGAAAACAATGGCCGAAATCATCGCCGCCGTGGAGCCCATCATCATCGACCCGGTGGCCCGGGACGCCTGGCTCGCCGCCCTCCCCACGGCGAAGCAGGTGGTCATCATGGAGGAGACGTTCGGCACCGAGGTGAACCGCCTGGTGGCTAACGCCAAGTACGACTATGTTCGAGGATATACGACAAAACCGAACATGGTGAGTCGGTTCACGCTCCTCGACCTCCCCGTGGAGGTGATCGAGTTCCACGTCATGGACGCCGACGAGGACCGGGCCCGAGGACACAAGGACAAGTCCCTGGCCATCGTCGAGGAGGGGTACGTGGACGACCTTATCGAGTGGGCTGATGTCGAGCTCATGGCGGGGGAGATCCTGGTGGACGAGGAGGCGTACAATATATGGCTGGACGGGGTATGGTTGAATAAGCACAAGGCTGTGAGGGTGTTCGCAGGTGAGTAAGAAGAAGAGGACCAAGGGGTCGACCCCGGCGGAGGCCCTGGCCAGGACCTGGGTCATCAAGAAGAAGAAGGAGAAGCCCTGAACCCGTTCAGCTGTGCCGACCCCGCCACCAGCCCACGATGGGAAGTATGACGATGTAGACGACGGGGCCGCCGACCATGATGAAGAAGCTCAGGTAAAGGAAAGCATTGAGGACCGGGTCCCGGGCGACCCCGACGGCGTCACTGATGCCCAGTGCGATACCGACCACAAACCATACGATGAAGCCGAGGACGCTCACCACGATCCCCTTGAACACGTTGTGCACGGTATCGCCTCCTTTAACTCCAACTTTGGAGAGTGCTTCGATGTACTTAAGTATACCGAGCGGATACCTGTTATCGGATGATGTGAATGACCGAGATAACCAGCATAAAGGTCACCCCTGAGACCCGGGACATGCTCAAGTCCATGGGCCGCAAGGGCGAGACCTACGACGAGCTCATCCGGCGGCTGATCAGGGAGTTGAAGGAGAGTTGAACCTCGACTTTCCCATTCGAGAGGTGGAGGTCGATGGACGGGTGTCCTCTCGAGAGCTAGCACATGGACCAGTACCCCCGGTAAGTACCGGTGGTCGGCAACCTTTACGTGGGGTTGAGGGTAAGGCGGCTGAGGTTATTGGGGCGCTATACCTGAACGGGGAGCTGCTCACCAGGTATCTGTCGAGCCGGCGGCTAAAGGAGGGCACGGAGGAGAACTACAGGGTTGCCCTCAGGTCGTTCACACGCCTAATAGCCGTTCCCCTCGAGGAGGCCGGGAGGCCCGAGTTCGAGGAGTGGTACAGGAGAGCGTACGGCAGAGGCCTCGAGGCCTCGACCATCCTGAACTACGCCGTTAAGCTGAGGGCGCTCCTGGAGTTCGCCCTCGCCGAGAAGGGTCGCTCGAGAGCCGAGGCGAGGGAGCGGGCGGAGGCGATCGTGGCGGGGGTCCCCTTCTCGGACCTCCGGAGGGAGGTGAGGCGCCGGACGCCCGGCCGCGAAAAGCTGGTCTCCCCCGAGGAGATGAGGATCCTCCTGGAGACGGCCGTGCACCCGAGGGCGAGGGCCCTCGTCGCCGTCCTGGAGGAGTCGGCCTGCCGCAAGGGAGAGCTCCTGAGTCTCAGGGTTCGAGACGTGCAGCGTCACGAGGCTCACGTGGAGATCAGGGTCATGGGGAAGACGGGGGAGAGGACCATTCCCCTGGTGAGGTCCGTGCCGGCCCTCGAGGCCTGGCTTGAGGCCCACCCGGACCCGAGGCCCAGGGCGCCGCTCTTCGCGACGGTGGTCTCCGGCGAGGTCCGCCGGATGAATGACCACACCCCGAACAGGCTGCTGAGTGACCTGTGCGAGAGGGCGGGGATCAGGCATATCCACCCGCACATGCTCAGGCACACCAGGCTGACGGAGCTCGCCGCCGCCGGCGTCGGGGAGTACGTCCTCAAGAGCTTCGCCGGGTGGACGCCGGGCAGCAGGTCGGCCGAGGTCTACATACACCTGAGCGGGAGGACCCATATCCCTTCGATCCTGAGCCTCCAGGGCATCGTACTCAAGGAGAACGGCGTGGAGGCCTCGGGATGAAGGCGCTCGAGGAGATCCTGGCCAGGGTCGACGCCCTGAAGAGGGACCTGGAGGACCTCGGCGTCGACGTCACGGTGTCGGTCACGGGCGTAGCTCGAGGCGGGATGAAGGGGCCGATCGTCACCCTGATCAGCCTGGTCCTGCCTAGGCTCGAGGAGGACCTGGAGGGAGGATGATGGGCGGCGACAGGATCCCCGGGCCCTTATCCCGGTTCATCCCGCCCATCGATGAGTACCTCGAGGGCCGCCTCAAGGCCCTGCGCGCGCGCAAGAGGGTCCGACCTCGGAGGATTAAAAGATGAGACCCAGGAAAACGGGGAAGGTCAGATCTCCTCGGATGATTGTGATCGCTCTCATGCGATGCGGCTATCTGCCTACACCGCGCAAGTACGACCTCGATGAGGACGCCGAGAATGAGCCCCGTTAACGAGAAGCATTTCTACAGGGTCCTCGTGAAGCTCCGAGATCTCCGGGCCTGGGCCGTGAAGAGGAACATGGACCCTTGGGCCTTCCGCCAGGCCATGATCACCGTCCTCGAGCTCGACACTTTGGCGGCCCTCGAGAGGGGAGTTCCTCGGAAGAACCTGGAGAGGTTCGACGTCGTAGGAAGGGAAGAGGCCAGGAAATTCGCGAGGGGTCCACCATAAATGGGACAGGTGGGACAGAGAGGGAAGTACGTCGTCGAGTACGACCTCCCGGCGGACAACCGCAGAAAACGCTTCTATCGGGCTATAAGGCGATATTTGAGGGACCGCGGTGTGAAGGAGATCGAGTGGTCCACGGGGTCCGTCGTCTTCACAGAATCCGAGAGCTTCGCCTGGGAGGTCTACAAACAGGCCCGGAAGGTGGGCGGCGTCGCCCACGTCTACGAGGCCCGACGACTCGACAAGGAGCTCTAGGGAGAGGTGGGTGAAAGTTGAACGGGACACGTGGGACATGGCGGGGATCTGTACTGATCTGTATGTATGGGTATACCCATATACCCATACCCATACCCCGGAGGTCGTGGACGTGACTCGGGAGGACCGGAAGGTCGCAATATACGCGACGCCCGGCTTCAAGGCCACCTGGAAGAAGTACCTGGAGATATGCGATCGGGATGGCCTCAGCGCCTCGAGGGAGATCCGAATTTTTGTCGAGGGTGAGGTCGCCAGGCGGGCCCCGGGCAACCCGCAGCGGCCCCTCGAGGCCTTCGTCCCTGGCCACCCGGACGCCGTCCAGGCGGTCTGGTCTACCATGCTCAAGGAGCTGCTCGCCCGGGCGGAGCACCTCGGCGGCGACCTCAGCTATACCGAGGTTCTCGAGGTCTTCAAGGCTCAGGGTGTCGAGGGGTCCAGGCTTCCCGTCCGGGCTCAGTCGATGGCCAGGGGCCTCGAGAAGCTGGGCGTCCGAGTCTGGTACTGAGGTGGACAATCCGGGACAGGTGGGACAATAATTTGATTATGATAAGGATTCTACGTCTCATCTGGTGGACCTTCTGGGATTTGATAGATGAAATCACCGAAGGGGCTGAATTAGATTAAAGCATTGGTTTTGGACGTTGGATGTGGTGTTGCTGTACATGGAGACGTGAACCTCGACCTGTTCAGCGGTGAGTGTTACCAGGATGTAATAAAGAGCAATCCCCCGAAATCCAGAGCTAAGAATCCGGTTATGGCCTCCGCGGAATGGCTACCCTTCAGGGCAAACGTCTTCTCCGAGGCTGTCAGCTATGAGGTCCTTGAACACGTAGGCTCGCCCGTTCAGATGATCAGGGATATGATGCGATGTTCGCACAGGATTAGACTCACGACTCCTAACGCCATGTTCATCAACAGGGTGTTTCGATCCTGGGTTCGCGGTACATACACTCCCTATAAGGGTCACATAAACGTCTGGGGCAAACCTGAACTCAGGAACCTTCTTCGACACTGCAACCTGAAAGACGTTGTAATATCTTATGGCGATCACATCCCCGCGCACCGCTACCACTACCCTCTCATATACAAGATCCTCATGCTCCTGACACCTACCACGTTAAAATGCAGAACCCTCTTCGCGACGGGGAAGACGAGAAGGTAAAAAACCCTATGCTCTGGTGCGGCGGGCGACTCTGGGGGGTACGAATCCGGCGGCGTCCTTCACCAGGCACCACGTATAATCCTTGTAACTGCCATCAGCCAGGTACGGCTCAAACTCCTGGGCCAGCTTCTCCGACACCACGCTGAAGGTCTTATCCACGGGCTTCCCGTCCACCTGATCCACCAGGAACACCAGGGACTTAACCGTCCGGGGGACCTCAAAAAGGGGATCCGTGATCTGCCGAGAAGTGACCCGGTACTCCCTGAAACGCATGCAAACCACCTTACCGATCGGCAGCTTCACCCAGTTCTCAAGGCTCACTATCAACCACTTCCGTATAGACTTCCCTTTGGGCCTCTAATATAGCTGAGTTCAACTGCCTCATGATCTGTTTAATATCGTCTGTACTAAAGTAGTCATCCTCCCAAAGCCTCTGCCTGAAAGTCCGATAGACCCTCTCCAAAAACATCATTCAAACTTCACCTTCTCCCACCCCTCCCGCAAGAATCTTTATTGATTGAATGAATGGCCGTTTTTCGTGCATGGCTCCCGGAGCCTCCTGAATTTGTATCCCCAATAGAATCCTAGGGAAAACCACAATATAACAAACCCCCAGCCAATCATCGTGGGGCCTCCCGGACTCGTTCCAGGTCGGCGCGCGCCTGGTCTATGTCGTCGTCGGTGGCGATGCGCTGGGCGAGGGCCTGCTCAGGTGTGATGGTCTCCGTCCGTCTCTTCTTGAGCTGCTGTATGTAGTCTCGGGCGAGGCCGTGGCAGGTTGGATCCACGTTGATGCCCCTCATATCCGCGGCTTCATACCTCTCCCCGCAGAGGTGGCAGGTGATTGTTTTGAGCGGTATCTGGGCGATGGGCGTGTCTTGAGGCGCGTTCATCTCCTGGATGATCTCCAGGGCGGAGTCGATGATCCCCTCGACTTCATCGACGCGAGCGGGTGGGGTCGCCTGGAGGAGTCGGGCTACGAGGGCGATCTGTTTCGAGTGGGTGGGGAGGCGGCTGAGGTGGAAGGCGACGCCGAGGGGTATCTGGTCGAACTCCAGGCAGGATAGGACTTCGGGGGCGGCGGTGGCGATCTGGAGGCGCTGTTCGATGCGTGTCCTGGGGAGGCCGGTGCGTTCGGCGATCTGCCAGGGCTCCATGTGGTACTCGTCCCTGAGGTGACGGATAAGGCGAATCTCGTCGCTTGCGGGTGTTTTCCCTCGCAGTCGATTCGAGACCAGGTTTTCCACCAGGGCATCGACCAGGGCCCCCTCCTTATAGACGACGGGGACCTTCTCGATCAATGTACGTTTAGCCTCATCTAAACGGTGGAGTCCATCGACGAGGTAGTACGTGCCTTCATCCAGGATGCATTTCAGGGGCTGGTGTATGCCCTCTTTTTCGATGGTGCCTGCGAAGTCCTCGTACTCCTCATCCGTCCACAGGGAGGTCACGCGGACCTCGGGGACTTGGATCTCATCCGGCTTCAGGTGCCGGAACTTCATCTTAACACTCATGTTTACTAACCTCTTCCAAACCCTACTTGTACGGGCAATCATCAGGGCACTTGTCACGCATCTCCTTTATTGCAAGATAGCAAGCACCCTGAGTTATTGCAAAACCCGATCTAATATTCGCACATTTCTTATACGTCTTGATTTCTTCACTCATCTTTTTTCATCCTCCTATCGGAATCCCAGGCTCTTCAACAGGGCCTTCCGCTCCGCCCGGAGCATCCTCGCCTCGGGAGTCCACTGCTTGTCACGGTCCTCCCACCTCTGGAGAACCCAGTCCGGCGCCCAGGTCTTCACCTCGACGCCCATATCGGGGGCGGCGGCGATCACCCAGGGGATGCGGACGGGCAGGAGCAGGTGCATCAGGACAGGCCTGTTCTGGAAGACCATGAGCTCCGGGGTTTTAGGCACTAAGGCCTTATAGACGGGCAGCTTCGACAGGCCGTCCATGTACCGGATTATCTTCGCCTCGATGAGCAGCAGGGCCCCCGGGAGGATCACGAGGGCGTCCACCTCGGGCCTGGATGGCCGGTACACCCGGGCGGCCTTCGCCGGTCCGTACAGCTGCTTCAGCTCATCGGGGATCGGCCCCAGGGGGCACCGGAGCCGCACCTCATCGTCAGGGTAGAACTCTTTAATATATTCTGACACCCATCTGGGCTCCGTCGACCGCCGAAGTTTAGATGCCACTAAACCATCTTCCCCGGGCGTACATAATGGACTCACATATCAACCTTCCATCTCAGTATAAAAAGGGGGGTTCAAGTGTTCATGGTGACTGAAATGTCACCGAGAAGAATATCGGTTAAATCGGCTTCACAGATAGCTGAGAAATGGGCAGCGGTCACACCCGGACGGGCATCCTACTACGAGTCTGAGGCCCCCGCCTCAGGCGCAAAGTGGGAAGAGAGAACCACCGCCTCAGGCGGAGTCTACAAGGCAGCCATCAGCGCCGCAGGAATCCAGGACAGGTTCGTGGGCGGCGTGAAGAGGGCCGGAGCGGCCAAGTTCGCCCGCAAGGTGAAGGACGTGGGAGTCAGCAGGTACGCCCCGGGCGTGGCCGCCGCGCAGGAGGATATGGCCAAGGGCGTCGCCGACTACGTGGCCGTACTCGAAGGACTTGAGATCCCCGACAGGGGACCCCGAGGCTCCATGTCCAACTACGCCATCGTGGCGAAGGTAGGCGACGCGCTGCACAAGAAGAGGCTGGCCGTACTCGCGGCCACGAGCTGATCACATGGCCTTGAAGATGAGGCAGCCTTACCTGAGGCACAGATACGCCCTCCCCGACGTCGGGACACTACCCATCCCCATCGAGATCACCGACCCCATCGTCGACTTCTACATCGACCTGTACGCCACTAACGGCTCCACCTTCAACCTGCGGAACTACATTAAGTACGTGCTTAACAGCATCAGCATAGTGGACGGCAGCGACGTGCTTTTCAGCCTGGACGCTGAGCAGATCCTGGCCCTGGACTTCTACCACTACAAGGAGTCCCTGCACATGGGAATGGACGAGAGGCCCGACCAGGTGCAGCACTGTGACTTCGACATACCCCTCGGACTCGGGCGGGTGGACCCTGTGGTCGCCTTCGACCCGACGCGCTTCAACAATCCCATGCTGGTGCTCGACTGGAACCTGGACAACGTCAGGGTGGCAGAAGACCTGCTCGGATTCGATGAGAATAGCCTACACGTCACCATCATGGCGGACGTGATCGACGAGGCCCCTACGAGGCCCGAGGGCTACCTGATGACCAAGGAGGTCGTGGAATACGGGTTAGGCGCACTCAACAGTAACGAGTACATCGCCCTTCCAACCGACTACGCGTACAGGACCATGTTCGTCAGGGCAAACGCCCACTGTCACCACCCGAAGGATATGGTCTGTAAGGCGCGGCACGACTGCGACGAGCAGAAGTACCAGCCCTTCGACATCTACACCGACGACTGGGAGAAGTGGGATAAGAAGTGGTACGGGTTCTGGCATCAGGGCTACTGGTTCTACCTGTCAGGGGGCTCAACCACGTGGAGGGACCTGAACCTACGTGGGAACCTGGCCGTGGCCGGAAGCCTGGACGTATCAGGCGGCAACCTAGTGTCCATCGTCCCCTCAACTTGCATGGAGATAGACCTCAAAACGGGGTTGACGGTGAACCAGGCACTTCACGTGAAGGGCGACGGGACGCTTCCCATGGGCACGTTTGCCTGGCCCTACGGGGACCCTGATGAGCCGGATGAGTGGCTTCAGATCATGGAGCACAACAAGTCGAGGCTCACCCTGACGGCTGGAACAGGCGTTGAGGATCACCTTGTCCAAGTCTTCCTCACCCAGTACCGAACCTACTGACTGGCACGCAGTACACATACCATACCCGGAACCGTGTCCCCTGCTCACCTGGAGGAACTGCTGGCGAAAGTCGGAGGAGATGTGCGGGAAGAGGCTCAGGCGGCCTCACCTCACGTGCTTCACCTGCTGGATCCGGCGGATGCGGTGCGGCCTGATGCCGGTCGAGCTCCGGTGTCGGGAGCTCCGACTCCTAGTGTGGATGGACCGTCCTGGGCGACGATGGAAGAAGCGGCTGACTAAACCGTTGATGTCTATCTTGGAGGCCCTCACGAGGTAGAGCATAGGAGAGAAAATGGATGGAAAAGATCCCATACCTGAGATCCCTGAAGGCGGTGTCAGACGACATCGCGAATTTCTTTATGGTCACAGAGCCCATACCCAAGGGTACATGGCTCTTCGTTCAGAACACGGTGGAGGAGAACAGAACCAACAACTTCGACGCGATCCGGGTGGGCCGCGGTAGAGATCAGAACAATCCTCACTGGTGGGAGGAGCATGTCACCTGCCTGGTGAACGTGCTGTACTGGCAGGATAAGGAGCTTCACTTCGTCCGGGAGGGTGAGCGTGTGATCTTCCGGTTCGACGGGTGCACCCTGGGGGATGAGCTGTTCTGCGAGGTTGAGGGCTACACGGTGGAGAAGGTGCTGCCAGGGCGCCCGTTCAGACACCGGAAGAGGGAGGATTAATCATGCCTCGCCATGGCGAAGGGGACGACCGTCTGGGGATGTTCGAATATCAGCCTCCGGCGGTGCTGAACCAAGCCAACCCCACGCAGAATGAATGGTATGACATACTCCCTCCGACAGATAACGTCAGGGTTTATAGTATCGCCGTAAATATTGAGGATACTAATGAAGATATTGAGGTGAGGGTGACAGTAGACGGTGAAGTTAGTCTTGGCGCTCAGGTTGGTACGGCTCACAGCACTGCATATTTTATAATCACCGTTCCGGAGCCAATTACTAGAACTGGCACTCTTCAATACACTATCATTGCTGAGTTTATCAGGAATAAGGTATTCGTGGTTGAGGGTCACACGGTTCAGGTAGAGGTACGTAAGACGTCAGCGGTGGGTGTGGGCAACCTCACCGGGATAGTCCTCTATGGAGTGCTGACACGTATCTGAGGTGCGCGCGCGCGCGTGTGAAATATATGGTACAGGAACGGGGTCTGAAAGTGTCTGACCTACCACTGGCCAAGCGGCTCAGGCTCCGCATCACCGGGAGGGTCTACCTGGAGCACAGGCAGCGCGACGGCTGGCGCGAGCCTAACCCCTTCTACCTGGCAAACTGCCCGATTCACGGCCCCTACGAGGACTACCCGCACGGCTGGGAGGGAGAGCTCCGGTGCCCCAGATGCCACCGATACACGGTTGTAGGGACGGAGTGAGCCATGTGGTACAGGTACTTTTTGACGGTCCCACGTGGGACACCCTGGAGGACACCGGTAACCAAGGAGATACACCTCCCCGAGGGCGTAGTCACCAAGGTCCGCGTGCGCTTCCCTCCCGGGCCCCGGGGCCAGGTGTTCACCGCCATATTCGAGGGCACACACAAGATGTGGCCCCGGGGCGAGGGGAACTGGGCGTGGGGCGACGACGAGCCTATCGAGATGGGGGAGCACGTCAGGAACATCGAGGGATTTCACTGGATCCTGAAGGGCTACGAGGTGAACTGCCGGTACGATCATACGATCTGGTGGGACTTCAACGTGCTGGAGAGGGAATACGCGGAGACGTGGACCCCCATCCAGGAGCTGGTGAGACTCTTAAAGAACGTGATTGGATTATGAGGTGGTTGAATTGAGCAGCATCGATGAGCAGGACTGGTGGAGGCCGGTAGGGGGCTCAGCATCCCAAAAGGGCATCCTGGAGCGTCGAAGCCTGGTGTGGAACGATAGCGACATCGTGAACGGGATGGCCCCGCCGGCCAACTACACCCAGATAGTGGACAAGGGCAAGTTTTTCACCCGTGGCTGCCGGGGCATGATAGAGCAGATACAGGTCTACTGTATACGTACTGGCGTGGGGACCCTATGGCTCAGGTACAGCCCGCACCCATGCCTCGGACCCGTAAACGATGTTATGATCACCCCAGGGGCGACCTGGGCGTGGGTACCCGTCAACATCGAGGAGATGTGGGACTACGACAGCCTGTTCATCTGGGTGGATCGGTGCAGCGACGATGTTTCTTGGGCATACGACGCCGTTCTGCCCTATGACGGCCACGAGACGGCGGACGGCGGCCTGACCTGGGCGGACATGGCTATAAGGCCCTTCTTCAGGGTGGTGTACACTGGGCAAACGCCGGGGGACGTGCCCGTGTCAGGCATAGTTAACACGGTTGAGATACCAAACGTCGCCGGTTCGGCAGCGTCAGAGTTCGCGGTCAACGTCCCTCATAATGCCATCACCGAGATTGTCCAAATGGAGGGCACAGGAACCCTGATCTGCGCTGCGCTCGGATTTGAAACAAGCGTCGCCCCGACGGCTGGAGCTCCACCGGCAGCGGTGATCTACGACATACTACTATACGTGGATGGAGTGTTCGCGATGAGAACCGGAAACAGGGACTTTACCCAGAGCTGCGTCGCGACGTCTGGACGTGCTCCTGACGGAGTGTTCTACCAATGCTCAGTCGCGGACCCCGCCTGGGACGAGACAGTCCTCTACACGATACTTCCTCTAGGGTTTAGACACAACATTACCTTGTACGCGTATCAGACAACCGGAGGAGCCGTAGACGTCGAGGGAACCATATACGCCAACCGACTTGCATAATGGAGAAGAAGGTGTAAAAGTAGATGAAGGATAGAACCATCGTGGCGCTGGTCAGCATCGCGTGCATCACCGTACTCGTCTACCTGGGCCACAACAGCGCCATGATCAGCCTGCTCGCGATAATCATGGGCTTTTATTTCGGGCGTGAGACAGGAGACAAGGAGGTGTAAGTATGGGACTCAAGAGAATCGTCGGCATACGCCAGTACACCACGTTCACCCCCGCCGGGAAGGTACAGAAGATGTACGAGGTGAAGTTCACCACCGAGAAGACGGAGGGAGAGTTCACCTTCGACATCCCCAAGGACGAGTATACGGCTGAGAAGGCTATCGTCATGGCGACAGCCCGCGCAGAGGATCTAGACAAGGCGTTCGCGTAGTGGGGTAGCCATGTCTGAGCTCGTCGATACTTACCGCGGCTGCGAGATCTACCACGTGGAATACCAGGTTACAAGAGGCCAGCCACCTTACACGACTCCCTGCCTCTCGGGACAGTGGTTTTGGACGCTTCAGGCTGCCAAGGACGCGATCGACGATGAGCTCGGACCCGAGCCCGAGCCGGAACCCGAGCCCGAGCCCGAACCAGAGCCCGAGCCTAAGCCGGTGGACTACATCGCGGAGACGTACCGAGGTGTCGTTATCTGGTGGAAGGTGAGCCTCCAGTCGTATTGGGCTCAGGTCGCCGTCGGATACGTGGCCGTGTGGCCAACCCTTCCCGAGATGAGGACCAGCATCGACGAGATCCTAGAGTTCCTGGAGCCTCCAGAGGAGCCGCCGGATGGTTTGTTCGCCCAGGTGGTCGCGGCGGTGAAGCTCTGGGTCCTGGAGAACATCCAGCCCTGGCTTCAACAGTGGGGCCAGGTAGTCAATAACTGGATAACCAATGTCACCGAATATGTGACGAACGTCTATAACACCGTGGAAGAATACGTTACGAATGTAGTAAACAACATCACTGAAGCAATCACGAATGTATACAATGACCTCAGACAGTACGTTTCAAACGTCTATAACTATGTGACTGAACAAATAACGAACGTGTATAACACGGTGAATGAGTACGTCACGAATGTGACCCGAGTCTTCAATGAATACGTCACCAATAATCTATACGAGACCACCCAGTACATCACGAACGTGATCGGCGTCCTGGACCCCCTAGGCTTCTTAAAGGACCCCAAGGGCTACATCACGGGAGTGTGGAACCTGCTGATCGACCCGTGGGCCCACGGAATCATCAAGGCCTTCTGGGAGGGCCTCGAGGAGGGACTCGAGGAGTAGGAGGGACACCTGGGACATGGTAGACGTATGGCAGGAGCTCGGGCGGGCCGTCGGTAGGGCCCTCAAGCCACTGGCGGACATGGGCGCCGCCATCTGGAAGGGCTTCGGCGACGCCGCCAGCGACATCATCGAGGGCCTCATGGCCGGAGCCGAGGGGCTGAAGGACACCGTGGAGCCCACCGTCTCCGGCCTTCTGCCTGGCGTGTTCGATGAGGCGTCTCTGGCCCTCGGGGAGGACAGTCCTCCCAAGGAGATCAAGGAGTCGGTGGACAAGTTCATCGAGCAGCTCATGGGGACGATCGAGAAGCAGGCCAAAACCGAGGGTAAGTCCCTCCCCACGGGCGAGGAGCTGGCGAAGACGCAGGCCACGCTCGTGGCCACCATAATCGGCATGTACGCCGCCACCCACGCCATCAGCATCGCCCTGGACGCCACGCAGCCGATCAAGGACTGGGGCTTCAAAACGGCCATAATGGACATGCTCTACCAGTTCAACATGCGGGACGTGATCGGCCCCATGATCCAGGCGCCCATCTGGGCCAGCGTCGTCATGCCGATGCGGATGAGGGCCCGGGCCGCCAACCCCTACGAGGTTCCCGGGACAGGTGTCCTGCCCTACCTCCGGGCGAAGGACATCATCACCGACGTCGACTACAAGCTGAACATGAAGTACAGCGCCTACGATGAGACCTGGTCGGACCGCATGTTGGACAACACATGGCGATACCCGGGGTTCGGTGACATGCGTACCATGATACACCGAGGCGTCGCGACGTGGGAGGAAGCCAAGGTCACCCTGGAGAAGAACTTGGTGGCCACCGAGTACATCGACGCCTACGAGGCGCTGCTCCCGGCGATACCCGGGTCCGGCGACCTCATCACCATGATGGTGCGCGAGGTCATAGAGAAGGAGGACTTCATCAAGAACATGGAGCTCCAGGGCTGGAGCAGGGAGTGGGCCGACCTCTACTTCGATAACCACTGGGTGCTCCTGCCCCTCGGGGAGGTTAAGAAGGCCCGGCACCGCGGCGACATAGACGACGGCGAGCTCGACAAGTATCTGGTGCTCCACGACTACAAGCCCGAGGCCCGCCCAGGCATAAAGACCAGCGACCAGGACCTCGCCTCAGGGCTCATCTGGGACCTGCCAGGCCGGATCGAGTCCAGGTGGATGTTCAGGTGGGGCGAGGTCGACGTCACCGACCTGAGGGACGCCCTCGTCAAGGACGGCCTGGACCCGGCGTACGCCGACCAGGTCGCGCGCGCCGTGGCCAAGAACCAGTTCCTCAGTGACATCAACCGCCAGGTGGCGAACATCAAGGGCGACTACGCCCGGGGGTACAGCGTCGAGGCGACCCTCAGGGCCGACCTGACCGTCCTGGGCCTCCGATCGGAGATGGTCGAGTACCACGTCGTCGACGCCCTCGAGGACCGCAAGCGCAGCATACACGACGAGGAGCTCCGGACTCTGCGCGCGCAGTACGCTCGAGGGGCGAAGACCATGGCCGACGTCATCGGGGCCGTGGAGCCCATCATCGTCGACGTCGTGGCCCGGGACGCCTGGCTGGCCGCCCTGCCCACGGCGAAGCAGGTGGTGATCATGGAGGAGACCTACGGCACCGAGGTCAACCGCCTCGTGGCAAACGCCAAATACGACTATGTTCGAGGATATACGACAAAACCGAACATGGTCAGCAGGTTCACGCTCCTCGACCTCCCCGTGGAGGTGATCGAGTTCCACGTGATGGACGCCGACGAGGACCGCGCACGCGGCCACAAGGACAAGTCCCTGGCCATCATCGAGGAGGGGTACGTGGACGACGTGATCACCTGGGAGGACGTGGAGGCGATGGCCCGCCCCATTCTGGTGGACGAGGAGGCGTACAATATATGGCTGGACGGGGTATGGTTGAACAAGCACAAGGCCGTGAGGGTGTTCGCAGGTGAGTAAGAAGAAGAGGACCAAGGGGTCGACCCCGGCGGAGGCCCTGGCCAGGACCTGGGTCATCAAGAAGAAGAAGGAGAAGCCCTGAACCCGTTCAGCTGTGCCGACCCCGCCACCAGCCCACGATGGGAAGTATGACGATGTAGACGACGGGGCCGCCGACCATGATGAAGAAGCTCAGGTAAAGGAAAGCATTGAGGACCGGGTCCCGGGCGACCCCGACGGCGTCACTGATGCCCAGTGCGATACCGACCACAAACCATACGATGAAGCCGAGGACGCTCACCACGATCCCCTTGAACACGTTGTGCACGGTATCGCCTCCTTTAACTCCAACTTTGGAGAGTGCTTCGATGTACTTAAGTATACCGAGCGGATACCTGTTATCGGATGATGTGAATGACCGAGATAACCAGCATAAAGGTCACCCCTGAGACCCGGGACATGCTCAAGTCCATGGGCCGCAAGGGCGAGACCTACGACGAGCTCATCCGGCGGCTGATCAGGGAGTTGAAGGAGAGTTGAACCTCGACTTTCCCATTCGAGAGGTGGAGGTCGATGGACGGGTGTCCTCTCGAGAGCTAGCACATGGACCAGTACCCCCGGTAAGTACCGGTGGTCGGCAACCTTTACGTGGGGTTGAGGGTAAGGCGGCTGAGGTTATTGGGGCGCTATACCTGAACGGGGAGCTGCTCACCAGGTATCTGTCGAGCCGGCGGCTAAAGGAGGGCACGGAGGAGAACTACAGGGTTGCCCTCAGGTCGTTCACACGCCTAATAGCCGTTCCCCTCGAGGAGGCCGGGAGGCCCGAGTTCGAGGAGTGGTACAGGAGAGCGTACGGCAGAGGCCTCGAGGCCTCGACCATCCTGAACTACGCCGTTAAGCTGAGGGCGCTCCTGGAGTTCGCCCTCGCCGAGAAGGGTCGCTCGAGAGCCGAGGCGAGGGAGCGGGCGGAGGCGATCGTGGCGGGGGTCCCCTTCTCGGACCTCCGGAGGGAGGTGAGGCGCCGGACGCCCGGCCGCGAAAAGCTGGTCTCCCCCGAGGAGATGAGGATCCTCCTGGAGACGGCCGTGCACCCGAGGGCGAGGGCCCTCGTCGCCGTCCTGGAGGAGTCGGCCTGCCGCAAGGGAGAGCTCCTGAGTCTCAGGGTTCGAGACGTGCAGCGTCACGAGGCTCACGTGGAGATCAGGGTCATGGGGAAGACGGGGGAGAGGACCATTCCCCTGGTGAGGTCCGTGCCGGCCCTCGAGGCCTGGCTTGAGGCCCACCCGGACCCGAGGCCCAGGGCGCCGCTCTTCGCGACGGTGGTCTCCGGCGAGGTCCGCCGGATGAATGACCACACCCCGAACAGGCTGCTGAGTGACCTGTGCGAGAGGGCGGGGATCAGGCATATCCACCCGCACATGCTCAGGCACACCAGGCTGACGGAGCTCGCCGCCGCCGGCGTCGGGGAGTACGTCCTCAAGAGCTTCGCCGGGTGGACGCCGGGCAGCAGGTCGGCCGAGGTCTACATACACCTGAGCGGAAGGACCCATATCCCTTCGATCCTGAGCCTCCAGGGCATCGTACTCGAGAAGAACGGGGTGGAGGCTGAGGGCTGAGATGAGCGTGTTAAGTAGGTTATGGGAACTCTATTACGCCGCTGAAGGTCTAGCCCCGGACCTCCCCACGGAAAAGCTGTTCTTGAGCTTCTCAGCGGAAGTTGTGGCTGTAATCAGTGGCTACATCGAGGAGCTAGAGGAGGCTGAGGGCTGAACATGGGTACGAAGGTTCAGACCGTGGCCCAGGCCGCCGGTGTAACGTGTCCCAAGGACACCGGCGAGATGGATAGGAACGAACCCTGCTCGAAGTGCGAGCACTACCATAAGTGTCTCGGGCAGATCTCCCGCGTTTTGGGGTTGCCAGGTAATGACGACTAAGGGATGCGGGACACGTGGGACACAGGAAAACCTACGTCGTCGACTACGACCTCCCCGCCGACCACCGACGCAAACGATTCTACCGAGCCGTAAAGAAGTTCCTGATCCAGCACCAGGCCGAGGAAACCGGCTGGAGCACCTACTCCGTCGTCTTCACGCCGGACAGGGAGTTCGCCTGGTTCATCTACCACGAGGCCCTGAAGGTGGGGGGCAGGGCGAACGTGTACGAGGCCCGCCGCCTGGACGTCCACGAGCTGGGGAGAGGTGACTGAAAGTGAAGTGTGATTGTGGGTCTGAGAACGTGGGTCTGGCTTACTGGCAGGGGGATGTTTCCTGGTGGTGGTGCTATCGGTGTATGAAGTATGTAAAGGGAGGTAACTGAAAGTGTCTAGCCGTGTGTTCGACGGGGCGAGCGTGAGCCTGGACCGCCAGCTCTCCATGATCCGCTTCATCCTACGGAAGGCCGCCAAGGGCGTCACCTTCGACAACATCGACTTCCACATGACCGTGAACCACGGCGTAACTACACAGTGGATCACCAAATACCTCAAGAAGTGGGTGAGATGGGGCGTCGTACAACAGCGCGGGACCAAGTTCTACGTCAACGAGGAGAAGTGGGCCAGCGTCCAGAAGGCCAGGGAGACGGGGCTCGATGTCTTCTAAGGATAAACACGAGATAATCCTCATTGGTTGTCCCAAGTGCGGCGTCGGACTACAGAACTTCAACTGGAATGAAGGCGGCTGGTGTCCAGCGTGCGAGGAGTGGTATCCAGCCGATCTAGTAGTGGAGGCCCTGGCAAATGAGTGAGTCTTCTAAGAGAGAAGGAGAGAGAGAGAGTGTACACACACACACACCCGCCGCCGATGAAACCTGTTCATGGTATGCAAAAAGAGGTTGCTGGTTCTCCTGGGCCTGGGCCAAATCTCTTCATTGTCTTGAACACCCTAACTGTCCTCATCTCATGGACCTTCACATAACGCTCACAGTTACGCCTGTGCGCATGCGTAAGGGTATAGGTAGTTACGCCTGTGCGCATGTGTAAGGGTATAGGTAGTTACGCCTGTGCGCATGCGTAAGGGTATGGGTGCATGTACGTACGTATGAGTATGTGAGTGTGTGTGTGTATGGATGGGATGATACGGGACAGGTGTCCCTAAACTCTAGTCCTCTTGGCGACTCTGGGGGGTACGAACCCGGCGGCGTCCTTCACCAGGCACCACGTATAATCCTTGTAACTGCCATCAGCCAGGTACGGCTCGAACTCCTGGGCCAGCTTCTCGGAGACCACGCTGAAGGTCTTATCCACGGGCTCCCCGTCCACCTTGTCGACCAGGAATACCAGGCTCTTCACCGTCCTAGGCACGTTAAACATCGGGTCAGTTATCTGCCGGTCGGTGACCCGGTACTCCCTGAAGTGCATGCAAACCACCTTACCGACCGGCAATTTCACCCAGTTCTCAAGGCTCACCTAAATACACCTCCACAACGAACACACCAGACTCTTCCCGTTTTCATATTCCAAGCCCTCAAATAAGTTCGACACCTTGGACACATACCATGAGTTTTTCTACCGAACATCCTTATCCACTCCTCCGACTGACCCCTGTCACCTGCCTAATTCTTGTCCCACCTGTCCCCACCCCATCCACAAGAATCTTT
>Ga0209979_1001402_pt1 | contig 26537 bp, 24 predicted proteins | sample AnhtaG_FD_183114 | JGI IMG/M metagenome (GOLD analysis project Ga0209979, IMG submission 183114) | Deep subsurface microbial communities from Anholt, Denmark to uncover new lineages of life (NeLLi) - Anholt_01485 metaG (SPAdes) (version 2) | ecosystem: Environmental > Aquatic > Marine > Oceanic...
GCGATGCGGTGAGGGCGGGCATCATCACCGAGCAGGACCTTCCTCGGCAAGCGGTCGCCCTTTTAGGGCGATCCCACTCCCAGAGGATCAATACCCTGGTCTCGGACGTTATTGACTGTTCATGGGGAAAACCACTCATCGGCATGAGTCCGGAGGTGGTTGAGGCGGCAAATGTCCTTCGCCAGTTTCTCTTTGAAAGGGTATATAGCTTGGCCAGGGATGAGGCGGAGCGCGCCAGGGAGGTGGTTCGCCTCCTTTACCAGCACTTCATCGGGAACGAGGAAAAGCTGCCCCAAGAGTACGCCTGGCGCGATGATAGCGTGGAGCGCAGGGTTGTGGACTATATCGCCGGGATGACCGATAATTATGCCCTGAGGATGGCCGAGGGGATTTCGCCCTTGAGGAGAGTTGATTCTACATGACAATTGGCGACATTCTTCTCATTGTTCTGATTGTGGTTACAGCAGGCGTAGGATTAGCATATGTGCTTGTTCAGAAGCATACACGGTATACATCGGAAATGGCGAAGTGGGAACACTCTGGAGATTTGAGAAATGTTATTAATGAATGGAAGGGTCAACTGTGGGTTTCAGGGCCTTATAATTTATGTAGCGGTGACGTTCAACTGAAGCTAGGCGTCGAGAATGACCCCTATTTTGAAAGCTTGAGGAGCCATCTGAGGAAAGAAAAAAGGTTGTGGGAAAATCACGAGCGATTCAGGCAGCTTCACGTCACTTATTTTTCTGAATGTCACGCCTTATTTGAGGAGATCTGTAAAGAGTGCCAAGAGAATACTGGCACCAGGCTTGGGGATTGGCGGGAGGAGGAGATTATTACTGACTCGTTTCCAACCTTTATTTATACGAATATTTTCTATCATGCAAATGGCATACTTGGATTAGAAGGCGGTAGGTACGAAACTCAGTCACGCGAAGATGTGCACGAGTTATGGTTTGGCAGGGGTGGCTTAGCTAAAGGAAGTCCCAAAACGGTGGAGGATTGTGAAAGAGTGCATCGAAAGATGATGGGATCTACCGACAAATATTCGGAGGCTGTAAACCAAATTCTAAAGCTTCAGAGTGACACTCAGGCACTAGGCGGTGAGATCCGTCAGGCACTAGAAAAGCTGTCTTTGAAGAGAACATTTCCGGGTAAGTGTGAAATATGTAGGTGAGGTAAATTTTGAGATGAGCGTTATCGATGAGATAAAACAAAGATTGGACATCGTAGATGTCGTCTCCGATTATGTTACCCTGAAAAAATCGGGGCGTAACTTTAAGGCACTATGTCCCTTTCACCAGGAGAAGACCCCTTCCTTTTTCGTCTTCCCTGAGAGGGGGAGCTGGCACTGCTTCGGCAGTTGCGGCAGCGGTGGCGACATCTTGTCCTTTGTGATGAAAAAGGAGGGTATGGACTTTGGCCAGGCGCTCAGGCTCCTCGCCGATAGGGCGGGGGTAACCCTGATGCCGAAAGGGAAGGAGAGGGCTGAGGACAAGCGGATGGAAAGGCTCTATGAGATAAACGAGGCCGCCGCTAATTATTACCGTCATCTCCTCTTAAATGCCAAAGCCGCTGAGATGGCGCGAAGCCATCTCAGCGGGCGGGGCGTCTCTCAGGAGATAGTGGAAAGCTTCCAACTGGGCTTCAGCCCTGATAGCTGGGACGCCCTGCGTCAGCGCCTCCTAGGCAAGGGCTATGGGGAGGATGAGCTGGTGGCGGGAGGCTTGGTCATTGAAAAAGAGGGTGGGGGAAGCCGTGACCTATTTCGAAATCGTCTCATGATTCCGATAAGGAACGATGAGGGGAGGGTTGTTGGCTTTGGCGCCCGCGCCCTCGATGATACCATCCCCAAATATCTCAACTCCCCGCAGACGGCGATCTTCGACAAGAGCGGCATCCTTTACGGGATCGACCGAGCCAAGGGGGCGATCAGGGAGCGGGGTTTGGCGATAATCGTGGAAGGCTATATGGATGTCCTCGCTGCCCATCAATATGACATGGCAAACGTGGTTGCCTCTATGGGCACCTCCCTTACCCAGAAACAGGTAGCAATTATTAAGAGGCTGACCAAAAACCTGACCCTGGCCCTGGATGCGGATGCCGCCGGCGATGAGGCGACCCTTCGCGGTCTTGATCTTGCCAGGCAGGCCTTCAGCGAGAGGCTCACCTCAATGCCCGACTGGCTAGGGGGGACCTCTAAGCTTAGAGGGAACCTAAGAATTATCCTCCTGCCCCGGGGTAAAGACCCCGATGAGGTGATCAGGGAGGACCCCGAGGCATGGCAGAGGCTGCTTGATGAGGCCTCACCTCTGGTGGACTACTTCTTTAAGGCGGTCACCTCACGATTGGACCTGACCAGAGAGGAGGACAAATCGGTTGCTGCGGAGCAGCTCCTGCCCCTCATTTCGGAGATAGAGGATGGTGTGGAGCGGGAGCTTTATTTGAAAAGGCTCGCTGGCTTGGTGGGGGTGGATGAGCGAACCCTGGCGGGTAAGGCAGCCAGGCTCAGACCTACGGAAAGGGAAAGGCCAAAAAGGGCGGGACAGAAGGCGGTATCGCTCCCCCAAGCCCTCAGACATCCCTTGGAGGAATACTGCCTCTCCCTGCTACTTCAGCACCCGGAGCTGAGGCAAAGGGGCGAGGAGCTTTCGCCCGACTATTTCGAAGGTACGGAAAACCGTGAGCTTTTCCTTGCTTGGCGCGACTGCCCCAGTGTGGAGATGCTCCGCCAGAGCCTTGATGCTAACCTTCATGAGCATCTCGACTCCTTGATGAAAAGGGTGCTTCCCCCTGCCAGCGAGAGGGAACTCGAGAGCGCCCTCGCCGATTGCCTTCGGCGCTTGGGGGAGCAAAGGCTGAGAAGGCTGAAGGCGCTGGAGGAGATGCTGATTTCTGAGGCGGAGTCTGAGGGCGATATAAACCTGATAAGAGAGCCGGTGGAAACGCTACTTCAAAAGGCATTAGAACCAAGTACCCAGCTAAAAGACGTGTTCGAAAAAGGAAAGAGGAGAGGAGCGCAACAATGACCTTGGGAGAGAACGAAGATCTAAGGGGGCTTTTTGTCAAAAGGAGGAGGGAAAGCTCGGAAGACCTCCCTGACCTGGCGCCGGAACAGGATATAGATCACATGTGGGATATCTACAGCGCCCTATCCGGCAGCGACATAATTATCGAGGAGGTGAAAGGGCCAGCCCAAGCATCGCCGGAGCCGGAGGCAGCCGAACTTGAGGAATGGGAGGAGGAGCCAAAGCCTAGGATTGAACCTGAGATCGAGCTGGAAACGGTGCTGGAACTGGAGGAGGAGGTCATCGATGACCCGGTCCGTATGTACCTTCGGGAGATCGGCAGGGTATCCCTGTTAACCGCTCAGGATGAGAAGAACCTGGCAAGCAAAATGGAGCTGGATAGACATGTAAGGAGGATCGAGGAGGATTGGTCCGCCAGATTTGGCAACACCCCCTCAGCGGCTGATATCATGATTGCCATCTTGGAGCGGCTTTGTCAGTCTTCCCCCCTCATCGATATGGCAGCGGAGGAGCTTGGCTTACCTCCGTCAGCGAGCCTCTTGGAGAGGATCTCTGACCCAAGGTTTCGTGCTGCCATTAAGGGCGTGATTGACCAGCGACTAATAAGGGCTATCGCTGAGAGAACAGGAGGAGATTTGGTCGATGTGGAGCACGCAATAGTGAAGCTCTCGCTGGATAGCTGCCTCTTGCCGCCGGGGATTGTGGAGGCTATTGAGGGCAAGTCCCTCACCGAGGTAGGGGCTCTATTACATGAGCCCGACTTCCTTTCCTCCCTACATTCCAAAGAGAAGGAATTCGAGGCATATCTTGAGGTGATCGATCGGGAGGCGGCCAGGGCGGAAAGGCACCTAACTGAGGCCAACCTCCGCCTCGTCGTCAGCGTGGCTAAGAAGTATATCGGCAGGGGGATGTCTTTCCTCGACTTAATACAGGAGGGCAATATAGGGCTGATCAGGGCGGTGGAGAAGTTCGATTATAGGAAGGGTTACAAATTCAGCACCTACGCTACCTGGTGGATCAGGCAGGCGATCACCAGAGCCATCGCTGATCAGGCGCGCACCATCCGTATCCCTGTTCATATGGTGGAGACCATCAACAAGCTTCTTCGAATCAGCCGACGCTTGGTTCAGGACTATGGAAGGGAGCCCACCAGCGAGGAGATCGGCAAAGGGATGGAGATCACCCCCGAGAAGGTGAGGGAGATCCTCAAGGTATCCCAGGAGCCGGTATCCCTGGAGACCCCTGTTGGAGAGGAGGAGGATAGCCACCTCGGTGACTTCATCGAGGATCGGGCGGCACTGGCACCCCCCGACGTAGCCTCTCACCAGCTTCTTAAAGAGCAGATCGAGGATGTGCTTTCCTCCCTCAATCCTCGGGAGCGGCGGGTGCTTCAACTGAGATTTGGCCTTGAGGACGGGCGGAGCCGCACCCTTGAGGAGGTGGGCATGGAGTTTGGGGTTACTAGAGAGCGCATTCGCCAGATCGAGGCGAAGGCGCTGCGGAAGCTGCGCCACCCCAGCCGCTCCAAGAAGCTCAAGGATTATCTTGAGTAAGAAGAATTTTAGGCCAGTACAAACCTTTTTCCTCTTCTTAGGCTCGGTCTTTGCCTTGCTGCTAATTATTGTCGGCGTCGGTGGCTATTTAGTCACAGGTCCAGCACCGATAGGGGCGGAAGCCACCCCGGTGCCGGTGAGCGATGAGGCGGCAGAAAGCTTCGATCAAAAGGTCGAGGATTTCGAGCAGGAGATAGAGCAAGCCTACCCTGGAGAAGAGGTGGCCTTGGTGATCACCGAGGAGGAAGCCACCTCAAAGCTAGCCGAGCTCGCTGCTGCTGAGCAGCTCCCCCTGGAGATGAATCGCGTTAAGATCAACTTCAATGAGGGTATGGTATGTGGTTTTGCCATAGTAGATGTTGGCATCGAGGTGCAAGTAGCCCTTCAAGCTAAAATTGAGGCTGAAGACGGGAAACCTAAAATAACAATTGAGAGCCTCAACTTTGGTAGGCTTCCCGTGCCCAGGACATTAGTCGATCAGGTGATGATCGCTATTATGAGGCAACTAGGGGAGCGATGGGAGAGCGTCCCCGTGGAGTTGCATGATATTACCATTGAGGATGGAAAGCTGACCATTATCGGGGTAATGAAGTAACCTGTTTGCCTAATGGAGCATTGGCCATAGCTTTCTTCCCCGTGCTGAGGCCATCTGCTTCACCAGCTTTCGTGTCTGGCGGAATTGGTTCAGCACTTGATTGACATCTTGCGGTGTTGTCCCACTACCTCGGGCGATGCGGCGCCTTCTGCTGCCATCGATGATATCCGGGTTGCGACGCTCCTCAGGGGTCATGGAAAGGATAATCGCCTCGGTCTGTTTAAGCTTCTTTTCATCCACCGCCTGAGGGGCACGCCGCGCCATCGAGGAGAGCCCTGGGATCATCTCCACCAATTGACTCAAAGGCCCCATCTTCTGCATCTCCTGGAGTTGCCATAGAAAGTCCTCAAGGTCGAGGGTGGCATGGCGCAGCTTCCTCTCCAGCTTCCTTGCCCGCTCCTCGTCAAGGGTCTTCTCCGCCCTTTCGATAAGGGTAAGCATATCCCCCATGCCCAGGATGCGTGATGCCAAACGATCGGGGTGGAAGGTTTCAAAGGCGTCCACCTTCTCACCGGTTCCGATGAACTTAATAGGCACCCCGGTGACCGATTTGATGGAGAGGGCTGCCCCACCACGAGCATCGCCATCCATCTTAGTGAGAATCAGCCCGGTGAGCCCTGCTTTAGCATGGAACTCCTCGGCGGCACGCACTGCATCCTGCCCGGTCATCGCATCGACCACTAATAGCACCTCGGAGGGTTTAAGCTCCCTCTTCATGCCCGCCATCTCCTCCATCATCGCCTCATCGATGTGGAGGCGACCCCCGGTGTCGGCGATAACCCAGGTAGCAGCCAGCTCCCTGGCGCGCTTCATGGCGTGGTCACAAATAGAAACAGGTTTTGATGAGACGTCTTCGCTATAGACGGGTATGTCATGCTGCTTGCCAAGGACAACTAGCTGCTCGATGGCGGCAGGTCGGCGAAGGTCGGCGGCAACGAGCAAGGGGCGGTATCCTAAGCTCTTCAGGTGGAGGGCTAGCTTTGCCGCAGTGGTTGTTTTCCCTGAGCCTTGGAGACCGACGAGCATCACCATTGTGGGGGGATGGCTGGCCGGCAAGAGGTGACTGGGATCCCCTCCCAAAATGGCGACAAGCTCCTCGTTGACGATCTTCACAACCTGCTGCGCCGGGGTTAGGCTCTCCATAACCTCAGCACCCAGGGAGCGCTCCCGCACCTTGGCGACAAAATCCCTTACCACCTTGAAGTTGACATCGGCCTCCAAAAGCGCCAGCCGCACCTCCCTCAGCGCCTCATCGATATCCCTTTCGTTGAGCCTGCCCTTGCTGCTCAGCCTTCCAAAAACGCCGCCCAGTTTTTCCGACAAGACCTCGAACATGCGTCACCTCAGGCATCACTATTTTAATCGGCATAGCCTTGGTGGTCAAGCGAGCTAGGAGCCATTGGCTTGATCGTGATAGAATAAAGGCGAGCTATCTTAAGGGGGTTAATCATGCCTTCACTAACCTTTTATGGTGGGGTGGGCGAAATCGGCGGCAACAAGATTCTCCTGGAGGATGGGGGCAAAAGGATTTGGTTTGACTTTGGCATGAGTTTCGCCCAGTCAGGAAGGTATTTCGCTGAATTCCTCCAGCCCAAAAAATATAATGGTGTTCTCGATTTCTTGGAGTTAGAACTCCTGCCCGGGCTGTCGGATATGGGTGGTTTTTATCGGGAGGATTATCTTTCCCACGCCGCTATGGAGACCTGGGACAAGGCAGCATACGATGCCGTTTTCTTAAGTCATGCCCATGCCGATCATTCCTGCTACATCCACTTCATAAGGAGGGAGATTCCCATCTACGCCTCTGAGGTAACCAGGCAGATTCTGGCAGCTATTGAGACCACCTCCTCTTCAGGCTTTACCGACTTTTTGACCTTTAAGGAGACCTTTAAGTTGACGCCGAAGAAAAGAGGCGAGGGGCAGACGAGGCTCATCGGCGAAAAGGCGAAGGTTGCACGGGATTTCAGGGTGATTGGGGAAGGCCTAAGGGTCGTTATCGGCGACATAGCAATTGAGGCGCTAGCGGTAAATCACTCCCTTCCCGGGGCGCTGGGCTTTATCATCCATACCTCTCGGGGCGCCATAGCCTATAGTGGCGACCTCAGGTTTCATGGCTACGGCGGCGATCTAACCAGAAAGTTTGTGGAGAGGGCAGCTGAGGCTGAGCCCATGGCCCTGATCTGCGAGGGGACACGCATCAACGAAACGGAGAGCCTTACCGAGCAGGATATTCAGGATAGAGCGGGGAAGGTAGTTCAACAGACGAAGAATTTAGCCATTGTAAATTATCCGTGGAAGGATATAGAGCGAATGAGGAGTTTTTATGAGGTGGCAAGGGCTAGCAAGCGCAGGCTGGTAGTCAGCTTAAAGCAGGCGTACTTGCTCAAAATGCTGGAGGGAAGCGATGCCCAAGCACCCTCTCTAGATGATGATCATATAGCCATTTACATCGGTAGAAAAAATTGGGGGCTGGTGACAAAGCCCGACTATCCAAGGAATATCGTAGAGCAGGACTACGAATACTGGGAGCGCGAATTTCTGGATCACCCAAATCGGGTCACCTGCGAGGATATTCATCGCCATCAAAGCGATTTCATCACCAGGATCGATTTCTTTGCTCTGGCGGATCTCATCGATCTCAGGCCTGCGGAGGGGTCCTGTTATATTCGCTCGGTCACCGAGCCCTTGGATGAGGAGGCGGAGATTGAATTGTGGCGGGTGGAAAACTGGCTGAGGCATTTCGGGCTTTACCCCTATGAGCAGATCCACGCCTCGGGGCATGCCTCGGGGCCGGAGATCAAAAAGCTGATAGAGGAGATAAATCCAAAGCTAGTTTATCCCATTCACACGGAGCATCCGGAGCAGTTTCAGGATGTCGTCCCCAAAGGGACGAAGGTGGTTATTCCGCAGAGGGGGAGGGCGTACCGAATTTGAGGAGGGTAACAATGGGGCAGGAGCTTTTTAGAGGAGGCAAAAGATGATCCCGATTAAGCTGACGCTGAGAAACTTCATGTGTTATCGAGAAAACGTGCCACCCCTTTCCTTCGATGGCATTCGTGTGGCCTGCCTTTGTGGCGACAACGGCAATGGAAAGTCGGCACTCCTCGATGCGATGACCTGGGCGCTCTGGGGGGAGGCAAGGGGTGTCGAGCGTAAGAACTCCGATAACCTTGTGCACCTAGGCCAGAGGGAGATGAAAGTGGAGTTCGAGTTTGTTGCTGGTCCCAATCGATACCGCGTCCTTCGCCAGTGGACCAGATCAAGCCCAACGCGCAAGGGGGGCGGTCACCTGGAACTACAGCTTGCCACAGAGGCCGGCTTTAAGCCCATCACAGGCAACACGATGGACGAAACGCAGCAGAAGATCACCGAGATCCTGCGCATGGACTACGATACCTTCATTAACAGCGCCTTCCTCCTCCAGGGTCGCGCTGATGAATTCACTGTTAAGTCGCCGTCGAAGCGCAAGGAGATCCTGGCCGACATCCTGGGCCTTTCCTTTTACGATGAGTTGGAGGAGCGAGCAAGAAATTATGCCAGGGAGAGGGAGCGAGACAAAAAGGACCTGGAGAACGACATCAAAGATATAGACGATGAGCTGGTCCACAGAGAGGAGTATGAGATTCAGCTTAGGGGGGTGATGGAGGCAATCGCTGAATTGGAGAGGGAGGCGGAAAAACAGGAGGGCAGGGTCGATGCATTGCGAAAGCAAAAGAACGAACTCGATCTAAAGAGGGAGCAATTAGCGGAGGTGGAGAGGCGCATTGTCCAGGCGGAGGGGGAGCTTTCCTACCTTAGGAGCCAGGTTTCAAACCAGCGTCGCCGCGTGGAAGATTATGAAAAAGTCATCGCAGAGGGGACGGCGATAAGGGGAGGATTTCATCAGCTCCTTGAAGCAAAGAGGGAAAATGAAGAGCTAAACAATAAGCTTAGGGCACTGCTTAACATAAATGAAAGGAAAGCCAGGCTGGAGCAGCTGGTGGAAAAGGCGAAGGGCGAATTGGTCACCGAGAAAAGGATTGGGAGAAGCAAGATTGAGCAACTGGAGCCCAAGTTTAACATGCTGGCGAGATTTGAAGAGGACTTAACCGAGGCAAGGCGGCGACTCGCTGAGGTGGTGGGATGGGAGGAGGAGCTTCTCAAGAAGAGGCGCCTCTCCCAGGAGCTTTCAAGCCAAATCAGCCTCCTTGAGTCCAGGGGCGCCCAGCTTGAGGAGGAGATAAAGACGCTCGAGGAAAAGCTTGACCTGCTCTCCCAAGAGGAGGCGAGATGCCCCTTATGCGAGACGGAGCTTGGCGTTGAGGGGCGCGACAGGATCGTGGCCAAATATGAAGGGGAGAGAAGGGTCAAAGCGGATGCCTATCAGGCAAATAGGCATGAGATTGAGCGGAGAGGGAAAGAGCACCACTCTTTGGAGGGAGAGGTTATCAATCTGGAGGGAAGGATAAAAAGGGAGCGAGCGGCGGGGGAGGGTCGGGTGGTCACCTTGGAAGGCAAGATTTCCGAGGCGAGTCAGGCTGGGGTTGAGCTCGCCAGGGAGAAGGAGCACCTCTACGGCGTTGAGGAGTGCCTGGCGAAGGGGGAGTTTGCCCTTTCCGAGCAGAGGGAGCTCAGGGAGGTGCTGAACCAGCTACAAGAGCTGGCATACCACCCAGAGAGGCATCGGGAGGTGCGGCAGCGCTTGGCTGAGCTTGAAGGCTATGAAGAACTGCATCGGCGGCTTGAGGAGGCTGAAGGCCTTATCGGGAGGGAGAGGGAGAGCCTGGTAGAGGCGGAGCGGGCTGCCTCCACCAAGCAAAGAGACCTCTCCGAGGATGTCCAAAGGAGGGAAGCCTTATCTATGGAACTTGCTGCCCTCCCTGAGCTGCTAAGTAGCCTGAGCAATGCCCAGCAAGTCCTCGAGGAACTGCTCCAGCGCCAGCGCAACGGGCGTGATAGATTGGTGGAGCTTCAAACAAGGCTAAAGGACCTCGCCTCTAGGGAGCGGATCAGGGCGGAAAAGGAAGAGGCATTGCTCCAGGCCTCCAGGGAAAAGGGGATTTATGAGGAGTTGGCCGCTGCCTTTGGCAAGAAGGGGATCCAGGCTTTGATCATCGAAACGGTGCTCCCCGAGATCGAGGAGGAGGCGAACAGGCTCCTTTCCAGGATGACCGATAACAGGATGCATATAAAGATGGAGACGCAGCGTGCTTACAAGACCAGGAAAGGGGAGGAGGAAACCCTGGATATAAACATATCGGACGAATTAGGCACTCGCCGCTACGAGATGTATAGCGGTGGCGAGGCCTTTCGCATCAACTTTGCCCTGCGCATCGCCCTCTCCAAGCTCCTGGCGAGGCGGGCGGGGGCACCATTGCCTACATTGATCATCGATGAGGGGTTTGGCACCCAGGACAGCGGCGGCAGGGAGAAGCTGGTCGAGGCCATAAACTCCATTCAGGATGACTTTGAGAAGATCCTGGTCATCACCCATATCGAGGAGCTCAAGGACGCCTTCCCGGTGCGCATCGAGGTGACCAAGACGGCGGAGGGCTCGATGATCGAGGTGAGCTAGGGGTTGACACAAGGCGAACTATATGTTATCAGTCATTTCATCAACCTTAAGGGAGGGAAGGATGGCATCCAATATCGAGGTCACCATTAAGAAGACGGAGCCAAGGACGGTGGCTTTTGTCTCCAAGAAGGGGCCTTATACTCAGATTGGGGAGGCCTTCGGGAAGCTCTTTGGCTGGATTGTGGAGAAAGGCTATGCGCCTGCCGGTCCTCCTTCAGGCATGTACTTCAACGCCCCGGGGCAGGTTCCCGACGAGGAATTGCTCTGGGAGCTCCAGTGCCCCATAGGCGGCGAGATATCACCCAGCGGCCCCGATGAGCGAGGCCTTGGGGTGAAGAGGGTGGAGGGGGCAGAGGTGGCCTCCACCATGCACAAGGGGCCTTTTCATGAGGTGGGCAAAACCTACGGTGCCCTCGGTGGCTGGATTATGGAGAACGGCTATGAGATCGTGGGCCCGGCGGAGGAGATTTACCTCAGCGAGCCGGAGAAGACCCCTCCCGAGGAGCTTCTCACCGAGGTCCGCTTCCCAGTGAGGAAGAGGTAGGGGAGCTACTGCGTAATCGTTGATAGTCTTTCCAAAAGGGCATCAATGCCCTGGGTTGTTGGAGTAAAGATTTTCACCCCATACTTAGTGTCAAGCTCTCGGCTCTTCACTATATGGGCCATGCTTTTATCAGTAGTGACTATTGGGCAGTACGGTATTCCAGAAGCTAGCGCTGCCACATCTAACCAGTCTCCTCTCTTTGACTTTCGCTTTTGTTGGTAGAATCTCAATGACGCATAAACTGAGCACCAAATGTGAATGAAAGGAATCTGGTCAACCAGGTCAGACTCAAAAAACCCAAGCATTTCTGGCAATTCGTTCTGTGATATGCCAGCCTCTCTTATAAGCATTTGAAAGAAGTCCCACGGTACATAGTATCGCCGGCGCGTCCCCCGCATGAAATCGTTTCTTTCGGCTTCATATTGCTTAGCATATGACTTTTCAGGCGGCTTTTCTTTTCGCAGTCTTTCAGCATATTGCTTTACTTCTTCCTTTGACTTCGTTGTAGAATGGGGCATAGTAATAGGAAGAATTTGTTTAGCCAAAACACTCCAACCCAGATTTATGTCTTGTGACCTTCCCAAATATATCAGGACTTGATCCGCGGCCTGATGAACTAGGATATCCATCCAATCTTTGAAAAAGTAACCTCCAGAAAGTTCAGACTGAACGCGCCTAAATTGAGGTAATATCTTAGGAGATAGTAGTGCTTCTTGCATTGGAAACTGCGAGGCAGGACATATCAGGGTGCCTAGTTGAATTTCATGACGGAGGCGAGCTAGGAGCGCTCCCCACTTTTCGGAATGGGAAGATACTCCAAGCTTTCCCATTTCTAGATTGGCGAATTGGCTTAGAAAGCTGGTGTCTAAATATACTCTCGGTACCCGGTCTACCTCAAACATTTACAGCCCCAGCTCCTCAGCTTTGCGAAGTGCGAAGCATTTGGGCAAACGAAGTGAGGGCCAACGCCCGCTGTTACTGGAGCGAGGGCGAGCCTCATTAACGGAGACGCCGATGCCGGGTAGTTCAGCCTATCGCTTTGGCGAATATCTCTCGGCCAGCGCGCCGGCCCAGGGCAGCTTGTAGCGCTCCCCCTGGTAGGCTTTCACCATGAGCAGGATCCACAGCACAAAGGCAAAGAGTCCCACAAGCGACGAGAGCACGGTAAACAGAGTACCGATGACGGGAATCAATAGTAACACGCCAAGAACAATCTCGACCACGGTTATGGCACCGAAGACGATGATGGACTGCATGGCGTGAAAGCGGACAAATTCGTCCTTCGCCTCTATCAGGAAGAATATCAGCCCGGTTATCCAGCCCAACACATACGACAGCAGTCCGCCTATGTTGGACTCAAGGCCTGTGCTGCTCTTCTTCTCTTCGCTCATTCTTCGCCTCCTTTGGCAATCTCATCATATCACTTTCACAGCGCCAGCTCGTCACTGCCTTCACATCATCAGAGACTTAAGCGGGGGGTGATCCGCTGATTCAGGTCTGGAACTCACGTGTCAGAAGCAAGCTTCGACATGGTGAAACCTTCACCTTCAGGTGTTTCCTCGTAATCGACAACCAATCCGTCTAGCGCTGGGGCTAAATCAGGCCCTATAAGCAATACCTTGATACCCCCTTCGGTTTCCACCACTTGATCCCCTTCTTCTTCTTTGTCCAAAACCAACTCTAAACGGTTTGGCTGTGAAGGGGAAGCAATAATCCTAATAGCCATTTCTGGTTCCGTTGTCTGCACCTGCAAAGCTTCTTCAAGTTTTTCCTTTGCAGTTGCAGTCACTGTTAGCATATTACACCTCTTACGCTAAGCTTCTATCATCTTTATATTCTCTGCCCGCAGGCCTTTAGGTCCTCTCTCCACATTGAACTCTACGCTGTTGCCCTCTTCTAAAGCGTCAAAATCTATCCCCTCCAAAGCCGAGCGGTGGAAGAAGATCTCTTGCCCATCTTCGGCACTGATGAAACCGAAGCCCCGGTCCCGGATAACTCTCTTTATTTCTCCTTTCAAGTCTTCACCTCCTTAATAAATAAAAAACTTCGATAACGCCGTTATCAGGGGTTCGTGGAATTACCTCCCTCTAAATACCAGTCTGCCCTGTGCCCATTATGGCAGCTTCTCGTCTCTCAAACTATAGCCCCATCTCGGCGGCGATGCCCTGCATCGCCTCAAGCCCCAGGGCGATGAACTCCTCAAGCCCCAGCCCGAACTCGCTGCACTTTGCGATCTGCTCTCGATTTGCCCCTGCGGCGAATCTCTTCTCGCCAAAGCGCTTCACGAGGGACCGAGCGGTGAGGGCAGCGAGCTTTTTGTCCGGCCGCACCAGGGCGCCAGCAACGATCAACCCGGTAAGAGGGTCGGTGCACCAGAGGGCCTTTTCGAGCAGGGTTTCACAGGGGACGCCATGGGTCTCGTTGTGGCAGATGATGGCGCGAGCCATCGCCTCACTGGCACCAAGCTCCCTGGCGATGTCCGCCCCCAGCTTGCTATGGGTGTTGGGGTCATCCTCGGTGAGTTCCACATCGATGTCGTGGAGGAGCCCGGTGAGCCCCCACACCTCCTCATCCTCTCCCAAGCGCCTCGCCAGCGCCCTCATGATGGCCTCGGTGGCCAGCATGTGGTTGATGAGGTTCCGATTCTCAACATTGGCCTCAATGGAGGCCAGGGCATCGTCTCTGGTCATATTAATTCCCTCCTGCCTGAGTAGCCACGCCCACCCTGTCGCCATCGTGTTTCGCCAGCGCCCCCTTCAGGTATTGCCCGGTGAAGGACCCCTCCTGTTGTGCTATCTCCTCTGGGGTTCCGGTGGCAATGACATATCCGCCGCGATCGCCTGCTCCAGGACCGAGGTCGATGATGTAATCGGTGTTCTTGATCATGTCTAGGTGGTGCTCGATGAGGATCACTGTATTTCCCGAATCAACCAGGCGATGCAGCACTCGAAGCAGCGCTGCCGCATCCTCGAAGGAGAGCCCTGTGGTGGGCTCATCAAGGATATAGAGGGTCCTTCCCGTTGCCCGTTTGGAAAGCTCGGTGGAGAGCTTCACCCGTTGCGCCTCGCCACCAGAGAGGGTGGTTGCTGGCTGCCCCAACTTGATGTAGCCCAAGCCAACATCCTTCAGTGTTTCTAGCTTGCTTTTCACTTTAGGAAAATGCTCGAAGAAGGAAAGAGCCTCCTCAACGCTCATCTCCAGTATCTCGGCGATGTTCTTCCCCTTAAACCGAATCTCCAGCGCCTCGCGACTGTAGCGCTTCCCCTTGCAAACCTCGCAGGGAACGGTGACATCGGGTAAGAACTGCATCTCAATCTGGATATAGCCCTCGCCGCGGCAGGCCTCACAGCGCCCTCCCTTGACATTGAAGGAGAAGCGCCCTGGAGGATAGCCGCGCATGCGTGCCTCTGGCACCGTGGCAAAGAGCTCTCGAATGGGGGTGAAGGTGCCGGTGTAGGTTGCCGGGTTTGAGCGCGGGGTGCGACCGATGGGCGACTGGTCGATATTAACCACCTTATCGATATGCTCCAGCCCCTCGATGCCATCGCAATCGCCCGGGCGCTCCCTGGATTTATAGAATATCTGGGCCAGCTTCTTATAGAGGATCTCGTCGATGAGGGTGCTCTTGCCCGATCCCGATACGCCTGTGATGCAAACGAACCTCCCCAGGGGGATATGGACATCGATATTCTTCAGATTGTTCTGGCGAGCCCCCTTTATCACCAGCTCACCCCCCGAGCCGGGGCGGCGCCTTCTGGGAAGGGGGATCTCCTTGGCTCCGCTGAGATACTGACCTGTTATAGAATCAGGGCAGTTCATGATGTCCTCGATGGCCCCGGTGACCACGATCTCCCCACCGTGCTCCCCGGCGCCGGGACCCATGTCGATGATGTGATCGGCAGCCCGCATCATCGCCTCATCGTGCTCCACCACCAGGATGGTGTTGCCCAGGTCGCGGAGCTTCTTCAGGGTTTCGATGAGGCGATAGTCGTCAGCGGGATGCAAGCCCACCGTGGGCTCATCGCAGATATAAAGCACCCCCATGAGTCCGCTTCCGATCTGGGTGGCTAGGCGAATTCGCTGTGCCTCGCCGCCGGAGAGGGTGCTTGAACGGCGGAGAATGGTGAGGTAATCCAGTCCCACGTCCTTGAGGAAGCCGAGGCGGGCGCGAATCTCCTTGAGGATCTGGCGGGCGATGATAAGCTCGCGCTGGCTGAGCAAGGGCTTTCCTTTCCCCTCACCATCGAGCAGCCCGATCCACTCCAGCGCCTGATCCGCGGATAGTGCGCTCACCTGAGAGATGTTCGTGCCGCCGATGGTCACCGCCAGGGATTCGGGCTTCAGCCTTTCTCCCTGGCAAGCGGGGCAGGGGCGGGAGGACATATAGCGCTCGATTTCAAAGCGGGTATGGTCGGACTCGGTCTCCCGGTAGATGCGCTCCAGGTAAGGGATCACCCCCTCGTAACTGGTGAAATACTCCCGAATTCGGCCATAGCGATTTCGATATCTTATCAGCTCCCCCTCCTCCCCATAGAGGATGAGGTTAAGATGGCGCTCGCTTAGCTCTTTAACGGGAACGTGAAGCGAAAAACCGTGGTATCGAGCCATGCTCTCCAGTTGGCTGGAGTGCCAGGAAAACCATCCCCAGGGACGAATAGCTCCTTGGGCCAGGGTGAGTTCCTTATTGGGAATGATCAAATCGGGGTCGATCTCCATCTTCACGCCGAGGCCGGTGCAGGCGGGACAGGCACCATGGGGGCTATTGAAGCTGAAGGTTCTGGGTGCCATCTCCCCCAGGCTGATGCCGCATTGCACGCAGGCAAAGTGCTCCGAGAAGAGGAGCTCCTCTCCTTCAATCACGGAGACCAGCACCACCCCAGCACCCAACTTCAGCGAGGTCTCCACGGAATCGGCGAGGCGACTTGCCTGTTCCCTCCCCTCGATGATCAGCCGGTCGACCACCGCCTCGATGGTATGCCGCTTATTCTTGTCCAGGTCGAAATCCTCGGAGAGGTCGTGGAGGCGCCCATCGACCCTAACCCGAACATAGCCTGCCTTCCTCAGGTCCTCAAAAACCCCCTGATGCTCCCCCTTGCGGTCCTTGATCAGGGGGGCCATGATCATTATCCTGGTCCCTGTGGGGAGCTCGAGGAGGGCATCCACGATCTGCTGCACCGTTTGCTGCGTGATCTCCCGTCCACAATTGGGGCAATGGGGGTGACCAACCCGAGCAAAGAGGAGCCTGAGATAGTCATAGATCTCGGTTGCCGTGCCCACCGTGGAACGGGGATTTCTTCCCGGTCCCTTTTGGTCGATGGAGATGGCAGGGCTTAGCCCCTCGATGTAGTCCACGTCAGGCTTCTCCATCTGACCGAGGAACTGGCGGGCATAAGCGGATAGTGATTCGACATAACGGCGCTGCCCTTCGGCATAGATGGTATCGAAGGCTAGGGAGCTCTTCCCTGAGCCGGAGACGCCTGTGATCACCACCAGCTTATCTCTAGGGATAACAACGTCTATGTTCTTGAGGTTATGCTCTCGGGCGCCTTTAACAAATATTGAATCCAAGGGCATCGTCATCACCCCTAAGGGTAGCATTTTTGGTAATGTTCTATTTTAACATGGGATGTAAAGCTAAACAAGGGCCCTATATAGCGATTGCATTTACTAAGCGACTAGGATATACTAGGCACAGGGTGTAGCCTGGATTCGGTGCCGTTTTTCAGGAAAGCGGCCCAGGCAAAGTATGGTTTGCGTAAGATTTCTGGCAATCCGACAGACAGGGTCTTGAGGCGCAAGCTGCATCGGCAAGGGCAACTACCCAACTAGGAAGGAGCTTGGAGGATGGCTTTGGCGGACAAGACTCTGGTATGTCGCGATTGTGGCCGGGAATTCATCTTCACTGTTGGTGAGCAGGAATTCTACGAGTCTCGCGGACTGGAGAGTGAACCCACTCGCTGCCCGGAATGTCGAGCCACCAGGCGACGCAGTCGCTTCGGTGACTATGAGCGGGGTCCTCGTGAGATGTATCCTGCAATCTGCGCCGCTTGCGGCAAGGAGACCGAGGTCCCCTTTGAGCCTAGGAGTGGGCGGCCGGTATATTGCGGAGAGTGCTTTGCTAAGATGAGAGGTCGTCGTTAGCGCTCCTACTCTTTGAAACGCCGAGACGCACTTGACAGCTCTTTCTTTTTAAGACGTCTCGGCTTCTTGCTCTTGGGGGTGTTATGAATATTGGCGTGTGCAAGGTGAGACTTCGCCTGCCGGAGAATCAAACCCTTAAGGGTAAGCGGCAAATTCTAAAGTCGATCACGGAACGGGTGAAAAATAGGTATAATGTTTCCATAGCCGAAGTCGATGACCAGGAGCTTTGGCAGTTGGTCACCCTGGGGATAACCTGCGTTAGCACCAGCGCTCAACACGCTAACCAGGTCCTATCAAAGGTGGTGGATTTTATCGAGAAGAGCAGGTTTGATGTGGAGCTGCTCGATTACGAGATAGAAATCCTCCACGCCCTTTAGGGGGAATCATAATGGATACCTCAGCCTTCTTGGACCACATTAGAACACTTCCCTCATATAACAGCCAGATCGTCCATATCGAGCAGGTGCCAGGCCGCAAGCCAAGCTATGGAGAGCTGGAGGAGCCTCTCCATCCCGCCCTTCATAGCTGTCTTGAGGCTTCGCAATTGCTCCCCCTCTATAGCCATCAGGCGGCAGCGATAAACGCCGCCCGCAGGGGGAGGAATATCTTTGTGGTCACCCCCGCCGCCAGCGGCAAAACCCTTTGCTACAATGTTCCCGTCCTGGATAGGATATTGAGGCAGAAAGGCGGTCGCGCCCTCTATATTTTCCCCACCAAGGCGCTGGCACAGGATCAAATTAGGGGCCTGAGAGAGCTTGCTGGGTCCCTCGGGCTGGACTGCGCCACCTTCGATGGTGATACCCCGCTGGAGGAGCGTGCTCAGATAAAGAGGTCAGCCCAGATAGTGCTTACCAATCCCGATATGCTCCACCTGGGCATCCTGCCCAACCATCGGTCCTGGTCCCGGTTTCTTCGCCGGCTGAATTACGTGGTGGTGGATGAGGCCCATATTTACCGCGGGGTCTTTGGCTCCCACGTTGCCAATGTGCTCCGCAGGCTAAGGCGCCTCTCTGCTCGCTATGGGGCAAGCCCTCAATTCATCTGCTCCTCGGCCACCATCTCAAACCCCAGGGAGCATATCGAGAGGCTGGTTGGCCTCCCCTTTGAGGTCATTGATGAGGACGGCTCACCCTACGGAGGGAAGGACTTCGCCTTTTGGGATCCCCCTCTCATTGACCGGGCAAAGTCGACGAGGCGCAGTGCCAACACTGAGGCAACCTTTCTTTTCACCGAGCTGGTGAGAGGTGGGCTTCGCACCATCACCTTTGCCAGGTCGAGAAAGCTCACCGAGCTTATCTACATCTACGCCAGAGAGCAACTGGCTAGGGAAAGGCCGGAATTTGCCCCCAGGATCAAGCCCTATCGCGCCGGCTATCTCCCTGAGGAGAGACGCCTCATCGAGCGGGAGCTCTTCGATGGCCAGCTTCTGGGGGCGGTGGCGACCACGGCCCTGGAGCTTGGCGTCGATATTGGAAACCTCGATGCCACGGTGCTCACCGGATACCCGGGGAGTATTACCAGCACCTGGCAGCAAGCGGGGCGGAGCGGGAGAAGAGGGGGAAGGTCTTTAAGCTTTCTCATCGGTCTCGATAACCCTCTGGACCAGTATTTCATGCGCCATCCTGAGGCCTTCTTCGGCAAAAGTTTCGAAAATGCCCTCATAAACCCTGAAAACCCTTATATCGTGAAGCCCCATCTCTTATGTGCCTCCTGGGAGCATCCCTTAACCGATGAAGATGAGGGGATGTTTGGCGAGACCTTCGCCAAGGCAAGGGCGGAGCTGGAGGAGCAAGGGTTGCTTAAGGATCGGGGTGGTCGATGGTACCTCTCGCCAAACATCCCCTATCCCGCTGAGGAGGTGAACATCCGCTCTACCTCCCGGGATCGCTACACCGTGGTCGACGCCTCACAAGGATACAGGGAGCTGGAGACGGTGGAGGCAACGGTCGCCTTCTTTCAGATCCATCGCGGTGCTATCTATCTTCATCAAGGCGAAGCCTATCTCATTACCGAGCTCGACCTCACGACGCATACCGCTTATGCAATGCCTACAGATGCCGATTACTATACCCAAACAAAGGACATCACTGACCTCAGCATCCTTGAGGTGAATCAGGAGAGGGATATAGGGAAGGTAAAGGTCTATTTGGGCGAGGTGGAGGTGACCACTAGGGTGATGGGCTTCAGAAAGAAGAGGCAATTCACAGAGGAGGTCATCGGAGAGGAGCCCCTAGACCTGCCACCCTACTCCTTCCAAACTGTTGCTTTCTGGTTCGATATAGCGGAGCAAACCGCTCACGAGCTCGCCCTAAGCGAGCTTGATTTCGCTGGGGGGCTTCATGCCACGGAGCACGCCGCCATCGCCCTCCTCCCCCTTTTCGCCCTATGCGATAGAAACGACATCGGTGGTCTTTCCAGCCCGGCCCACGCCGACACGGGGAGGCCACAGATATTTATCTATGATGCCTATCCTGGCGGTATCGGCATTGCCGAGAAGGGTTTCCAGCTTGTTGAGGAGCTTTGGCAGGCAACGCTGAAGGCGATCGCGGAGTGCCTCTGTGAGGCTGGCTGCCCCAGTTGTATCCAATCGCCTAAGTGTGGCAACAACAATGAGCCTCTGGACAAGAAGGCGGCAGAGCTCATCCTTCAGGGTCTTCTTGAGATGGTTGCTAGTTTCTGAGATTATGGTAAAATAGATAGGGAATCCCCTTAGCTAGATGAGGCGATATGAGTGTGGTAGGCAAAAAAGAGGAACAACTGAATGTAGAGTGGATCAAGTGGGGCAGGATCACCTGGGTCAACATTGAAAAGCCTACGCCAAAGGATATCGAGTATCTGGCCGAGAACTACCTCTTTCATCCCTTGGACTTGGAGGACTGTCGCAGCAAGAAAGAGCTCCCCAAGATCGATGAGTATGAGAACTACCTCTTTCTGGTGCTCCACTTCCCTGTATTCAGCAAGGAGGCTCGGGTAACCACCCCAAGCCAGGTCTCCATCTTTATCGGGGGGGACTATGTGGTCACGGTGCATTCCGGCGACCTGAAGCCACTGTCGAAGCTTTTTAATGATTGCCAGCAAAATGAGCGGGCCAGGGAGGATAATATGGCCCGAAGCTCGGGCTATCTCCTTTACCGCATCCTCGATCGGCTGGTAGACTATTGCTTCCCGATCACGAACAAGATCATCGCCAATGTGGAGGCGGCGGAGGACAGGCTTTTCAGCGAGGTAACCCGTGACACGGTACAGGAGATCTCCCTCCTCGGGCGCGACATCATGGCTTATCGGCGCATTGTCCGCCCTCAGCCGGCGATCCTTAAGTCTCTGGAGGAAAAGGATTACCCCTTCCTCAGGGAGGACCTCGATGTCTACTTTGGCGACATCGGCGACCACATCGGTAAGATCATCGAGACCCTGGATGAATATAAGGAGGTGGTGGAGGGACTTTATAAGAGCAACGATTCCCTCTTCTCTCACCGCACCAGTGAAGTAATGAAGATGCTCACCATCCTGGGCACCATTCTGCTCCCCCTGCTGCTGGTTGCCAGTCTTTATGGCATGAACGTCCCCCTCCCCTTTGAGGATAGCTCCCTTGCCTTTACCTTCATCATACTAATATCGCTCTTGATCTCCGGGGGCATGCTTTTCTACTTCCGCTTCAAGCGATGGATATGATAGGCATTGCGCCACCCCTACATGATGGTGAGTGTTGGTGGAAACTAGGTTCTCACAGCGTTTCGTAGTTGTCGCCGCAATTTTCATTACCTGCCTCATCACAGCGAACATTATCGCCCTCAAGCTAATCACCATCGGCGGGCTCGTCCTGCCCGCAGCCATCATCATCTTCCCTTTAAGCTATATCTTCGGCGACATACTTACTGAGGTCTATGGCTACCGCCGGGCTAGAATGGTTATCTGGCTTGGCTTTTTCTGCAACCTAATCGCAGTCATCGCCATCTGGCTTGGCGGGATGCTACCACCAGCTTCAGTTTGGGAAGGTCAGCGGGCTTACGAGAGTATCCTGGGCTATGCCCCAAGGTTGCTTTGCGCCTCCTTCATCGCCTATCTCGTAGGTGAGTTCGCCAATTCCTTCATCCTGGCCAAGATGAAGATCAGGACTAAGGGGCGGTGGCTCTGGACAAGAACCATCGGCTCAACCATCGTGGGGCAGGCGCTGGATTCCGCCGTGTTCATCACCATCGCCTTCGCTTGGACACAAACTTGGTGGTTCTTGGGCGGCGTCATCCTGACCCATTGGCTGGTGAAGACGGGCTATGAAGCCGTAGCTACCCCATTCACCTACGCGGTGGTGAACTATCTGAAAAAGAAGGAGGGCATCGATACCTACGATTACGACACCACATTTAATCCTTTCGGGTTTTCGATTGAGCGGGTTCGCTCGGGGTGGAAGGTGGTAGGTGGATCGATCAAAGCGAAACTACTCTAATAATTCATGGGGGTTCATAAAATGAAACTTGAGATCCTCGGTGCCCATAACTGCGAGTCCCGTGACACCAGGCTGGTCTCCCTGCTTATTGACCAAACCCTGGCTATAGATGCGGGAAGCCTCACCTCGAGCCTTTCCATCGCTGAGCAGCAACATCTTAAGGCGGTGCTCATCACCCATCATCACTTCGATCACATCAGGGACCTGGCCACCCTGGGCATGAATATCTACGACAGGGGCACGATTGAGCTCTACGCTCTCGATAGTGCTCTGAGCATGATCTCTAATCACCTTTTCACTGAGGAGATCTATCTGGATTTTCGCAAAATGCCTAGCCCTGAAAGACCCACCTTCAAATTATGCCCCTTGGAGCCATATAAGGAGGTGATCATCGAGGGATATGCCCTTCTGCCCGTCCCGGTGAGCCATAACGTACCGGCGGTGGGTTATCAGATCACCTCCCGGGATAATAAGTGTATCTTCTTCACCGGCGATACAGGAAGGAATTCCCCATCTCTTTGGCAGGCACTCTCGCCCCAGTTTCTGATCATCGAGGTCACCATGTCCAACAGGTTTGAGATGTTGGCTACCGCCTCGGGGCACCTCTGCCCTCGGCTGCTTAAGGAGGAGCTTGCGGAGTTCAAGAAAATCAGGGGATACCTACCGCCCATCGTCACCGTTCACATGTCGCCCCAGTTTGAGGGCGAGATCAGGGAGGAGGTGGAGCGCATCTCCGAGGAGCTAGAGGCAAAGATCACCCTGGGTTATGAGGGTATGAAGATTCTTCTTTAAAGAGCAGAAATGAGACCTAGGTTTATTGTTGATACCAATGTTGGCAGGTTGGCGCGTTGGCTCAGAATGATGGGCTATGATGCCCTCTTCATCAATAAGATCGATGATGAGGGGCTGATCGCTATCGGCTTAAAGGAGAACAGGGTGCTACTCACCAAGGACACCCAGATCATGAGGAGGCGGGTGGTCACCAGCGGAAAGCTCAAAGCTCTTCTCATCGAAAGTGACAACCACAAGGCTCAACTGTATCAGGTGGTGAAGGCAATGAACCTGGACTTTGAGGGGAGGCAGTTCACCCTTTGCCTGGAGTGCAACGAGCCTTTGATCCCGAGGAGAAAGGAGGAGGTCCGCGATCTGGTGCCCCCCTACGTTTTCCAGACGCAGAGCCACTATGTGGAGTGTCCTCGCTGCCACAGAATCTATTGGCGGGGCACTCACTGGCAGAGAATGAAAAGGGAGCTGGAGACGCTTATGGAGGATGAATGAGAAAGGGAGCCTTCATCTATGAGCAGGCCCAATCGACCTATTTCCTCAGGGAGGATCATGTGCTCACTCCCACCCGCCTTCAGCTAGCCTATGAGCTGCTCCAATTTTATGGTGCCTTCGATGAGCCCTCTTCCCGGTTGCTGGCCCCAAGGCAGGCCGAGGAGGAGGAAATCCTCTCCTTCCACACCAAGGACTATCTGGAGGCGGTAAAAAGCCTCAGCCTGGGAGAGGAGCGCTTCGATCCTGCCACCTTCAATTTCAGCGCTGAGGGCGATAATCCCCCTTACCAAGGGATGTATGAGGCCTCGGCCTTGGAAGTGGGGGCATCCCTAGTTGCCGCCGAGCTGGTGGAAAGCGGTGAGGTGGATGTTGCCTTCAACATCTCTGGTGGGCTGCACCACGCTGCGCCAAACTATGCCTCCGGCTTTTGTGTTTTTAATGATGTGGTCATTGCCATCTCCTCTCTGCTGAGGAAGGGGCTCAGGATAGCCTATATTGACATCGATGCCCATCATGGCGATGGGGTTCAGCATGCCTTCTACCAGAGCGATAGTGTGCTCAACATCTCCTTTCATGAGTGGGGGCGGTACCTCTTCCCCGGCACGGGCGGGGTTAACGAGATGGGCAAAGGTCCTGGCAGGGGCTACTCGGTAAACCTCCCCTTCTTGCCCTATACTGACGACCAGATCTACCTCTGGGCGTTCAAAGAGATCGTGCCCCCCTTGGTGGAAAAGTTCAACCCCGACATTTTGGTCACCCAGTTGGGCTGCGATACCCATTTTTTGGACCCCTTAACCCATTTTGTGCTCACCACCGAGGGCTATACCGAGGTGATAAGGGAGCTTGGAAGGCTTGCCCCCAGGTGGATCGCCCTGGGTGGCGGCGGCTACGACATGGGTGTGGTCGCCAGGGCTTGGACCCTGGCCTATGGGGTGATGATCGACCGGGATTGGCCCGACGATATCCCCTCAGAATTTCAAGAGCGCTACGGGCTGAAGAGGCTGAGGGACCACGCCGAGTTCACCATCGATGGCAAGATCAAGGAGCGGGCTCGTCTCTTCGCCGAGAAAGGGGTCGAGGGGATCAAGAGAACTATCTTCCCTCTTTTTTCGCTTTCTTCGCCCTAATCTCCTCGAATATTGGGGAGGCTTTTTGTGATCAGGGAAGCACTGCTGTATGAGAACATGGGCGAAAGGGTGAGATGCAATACCTGCCCTCGCCACTGTCTCCTTGGGGAGGGGAGGAGGGGCTTTTGCTTCACCCGTCGGAACCAAGGGGGGAAGCTTTTTAGCCTGATCTACGGTGAGGTCGCTTCCCTATCGATAAACCCCATAGAGAAGAAGCCGGTATTTCATTTCTATCCGGGAAGCAGCTGGCTTTCCCTGGGGGCGCTGGGGTGCAACTTTCGCTGCCCCGGCTGCCAGAACTGGGAGCTCTCTCACTCTAGGGGCGGAATTGCCAACTACCTCTCGCCCGAAGAGCTCGTTTCCCTGGCAAAGCGGCATCGTTGCCTGGGCATCTCCTGGACCTTTAACGAGCCCACTATCTGGCTGGAATACACCATCGATGGTGCCAGATTAGCCAAGGAGCAGGGCCTCTATACCAACTACGTTACCAATGGCTATATCACCGAGGAGGCCCTGGATGCTATTGGACCCTATCTCGATGTCTATCGGGTGGATATAAAGGGCTTTTCACGGGGTTCCTACGGCAGGACCGCTCACATACCAGATTTTGTTCCCATCCTAGGGGCAGCCAAAAGGGCGAAGGAAAAGTGGGGGATGCATGTGGAGCTGGTGACCAACCTGACCCCTGGATACAACGACGATGAGAGGGAGCTTAGGGGCATCGCCAATTGGATATGCCGGGAGCTGGGAGCCTACACCCCGTGGCATATCACCCGCTTCTTCCCCCATCTAAACCTGTCCCACCTGGAGCCCACCCCGTTAGCCACTCTGGAAAGAGGGCGAAGGATCGCTCAGGAGGAGGGATTGTATTATGTATATTTGGGCAACCTCCGCGGACACTCCGCTGAGAACACCTATTGCCACCAGTGCGGCAGGCTTCTCATCGGAAGATACGTCTTCGATGTTGTTGAGTATAACCTGACGGAGGGGAGATGCCGCTATTGTGATATCCCTATACCGGGAATGTTTTAAACCAATTTTCGGCGGGAGAATACTATGTTGCTTGACCAGAAGAATGAAGAGGAGTTTAGGAGGAAACAGGGGATCGAGGAGTTGGGAGGCTACGATGCGGTCATCTTTCGTTTGGGTTTGAGATTTGAAGGGCTGCCAAATTTCCCTCCACCTGAGCCTGAGGTCTATGGGCTGGAATCCCTTAGTGGGCTCAAAGTCTATAAGGGGAGTAGGGGAGGAAAGGAGATACTCTTTGCCCCAACCCTGATGGGGGCAGCGGCAGCCAGTTTCAATATAGAAAGGTATTTGTGTCATTCCCCTGCCTCTGTGGGGATAGGGGTTGGTTATTGTGGTGGACTGAAAGCGGAGATTGAAATAGGGAGGATAATTATTCCCGCTAAAGCCATAATCGGCGAGGGGACCAGTAAGTACTACGGCAAAGGTGAGATTTCAAGCGCCGACCAAAGCCTGGTGAGAAGGCTTGTCGATGTGACGCGACGTTTCGGCTATGAACCGCTGCTTGGGGAGATCTACTCCATCGATGCCCCCTTTATGGAGACACCAGACCTTATTAGCGAATTGTCCCAGCAGGGGATCCTGGGGATCGATATGGAAACCTCGGCCCTATTTTCCATCGCCGAATATCACGGCAAAAGGGCAGCCGCTATTTTGGTGGTCTCCGACAAACCCCATGAAAGCCCCCTTTATGGCTTCGATCCCCCTCTCCAAGCGATCGAAGGAATTACCGAAGATGTCATCAAAATCTGCATCCAAGCCCTAACAGGTTGAAAAGACTATCAGGGGATTGCAACCCCGTAAACATTCATAGCCTGCGATTACCGAGGTGGCAAGTTTCGCTACAAAATGGTGAAATTGCAAAAATTGCGGTGATGAGAGGCAACTAGACTTCACCTTTATCTTGTCCCCATCAAAGGGGCAAAAATCGCAATTTCGCCCCTTTGACACCCTTTTTGCTCTGCCTGCGGTTTCCTTTCCCTATTAGAGAGGAGCGCCTTGATTGGCTGCTGCGGGGATAACTATTTCAGCGATGTTACTTCATCGATCCATTTCAGGTAATCGGGATTGCCCCCCAATATGGGTAGGGCGACAACCTCAGGAACCTCATAGCTATGATTCTCCTTGACCAATCTAACGAGCTCATCCAGTAGCGATGCCTTGGTCTTGACTATAAGTAAGGCCTCATCGGCGGAATCGATCTCGCCCTGCCACCAGAATTTCGAATGCACCCCGGGCACGATGTTCA